>JYMV01031466.1_pt1 | contig 11038 bp, 11 predicted proteins | sample 338911 | NCBI WGS metagenome assembly JYMV01 (sample SAMN03354496, study PRJNA234377) | hydrothermal vent metagenome | biome: Deep sea; feature: Hydrothermal plumes at the Eastern Lau Spreading Center, Western Pacific Ocean; material: Seawater | place: Tonga | collected 2009 | depth 2000 m m
GCCGCAAGGTGCCTGGGTAGAGATGGAGTTAAAAGACATCAATAAGTTGCGCAGCAGTGTGCAATTGCCGCCTGAAACTGAAACCAAAATCAAAAAGGAACAGGGCAAACTGGACCATGTTCGCCTGTCGCGCATGCGTCGCTCTATTCAAAAACACAAAACCCGCAACGTTAAGAAAAAGCCTTCCAGATAATTGACAACCCGGCTAGTGGCCGGGTAATTTATTTGTCTTTGCTACAGTTATTTCGAATAAAGGATTACTCAATGATGAATGGATTATTGAAATCAAGACTAATACCACTGGCCTTATCCCTGGCACTGGGGAGTGCGTCATCATTTGCTGACAATAACGATTCAAGCGATATTTCGCTGGCAACCTTAATCAATGCAGAACCTGTGGAGCGCGCCGTTCCTAAGTATCCCATGACGGCAGCTCGTAAAGGGCAGGAAGGTTGGGTTCGCGTCAGTTTTGTGGTGGATGAAGAAGGCAATGTGCAGGATCCAATTGTGCACGATTCTTCAGGCATTAAAGCTTTTGAAAGAGCCGCAATTAGGGCGGTAAAAAAATGGAAGTACAGTCCAGCGAGTTATGATGGCGAGCCGGTGGAACAGTGTGACTCTAAAGTGCAGTTGGATTTTAAACTGCATGGCTCCCAAAAAGGGGTAACCCGCGCTTTTCGCAGTCAATATCAGGCGTTAAAAGAAGCTATTATCGCCGGGGACGAGGCGCTAGCTGATGAGTTGTTTGCAGAGTTTACTGATGAGGCTCATCACAATTATGCCGAAACAGTTCATGCCGCTGTGGTTTCAGCTATGTATCACGAAGCAAAGAAGGACCTGCCAGCCCTGCAAAGAGAGTTGCAGACCATTGCCAATAATGGTCATCACTATCTGGGGGATGATGCCTATATCACCTTAACCAGTAAGTTATTAATGCTGAAAATAGAGCAGAATAAACTCTCGGAGGTACTGGAACTGGCAGACAAAATTAATGCAACGGTGCAGCCAGATGTATCCGGATTAGAGGCGATTAACGAATTAGTAGCAAAAGTTAAGCAATTTGTTGAACAGCAGGATTCAATTGTTGTGGATGGCAAAATTCAGGGCATGAAAGCCTGGCATCATCAGTTGTTGCTTAACAGGTTTGACTTGGTATCTAAAGGTAATGCGTTTGAGCGTATTGAAATTCGCTGTAAAAATAAACGTTCTACCTATGGTGGCGTTAAGCAACAAGGCTTTGTGATCCCAGAATCCTGGGGCCAGTGCCATATCTATGTTGATGCCCCCGAAGGCACCGAGTTTTCTTTGGTGGAATACGCCTCTTAGCCCACATTTTTGTTACAAAAAATGTAAAGCTCCGATGACTTAGATTTAGTTCTAATACGACCATTGTATACTTCAATAGATGCGCACTTGATGTTAAAGTGCGCCTGCATTTTAGCGGCCTTCTGAAATCCAGATACGGCTGTTGTAACTTCGACTTAAAAGTAATTTATGTTTAATAAAGGCCGTTTTTCCCTTTCCGGTGTCCTTACTTTTATAGGCACTGTTTTCCTGATGTTAGGTTGTTCTTCTGTGATTTCAGGCGCCTCTCAGGAGCTCGCTCAGAAATTACAATCCACCATGAGCAATCACAATGATCCACAATTAATCAAAGAAGCGCTGCCCGGTTATATGCTGATGCTGGAAAGCTTTATTGATAAGGAAGAACCCAGCCAGGATATGTTGTTGGCGGCAGCGGAAATGTACATCGCCTACAGCGGCGCTTTTGTGGACGATATTGAGCGACAAAAGAAACTATCCGGCCGCGGATTTGATTATGCAAAAGATGCAGTATGCCTGCACAAACCCCAGTTTTGTGAGCTAAAATCTAAAAATTATGCAGCGTTTTTAGACATAATTGAGCAAGTGGAAGAAGACGATGTCACGGTCTTAGCGACTTATGGCGTTGCCTGGGGAAATTGGCTGAAAGCTAACAGTGATGATTTTAATGCGATAGCGGATTTGCCAAAAGTCACCCGGTTAATGGAGCGCCTGGTGGACATCGAAGATGATTTTCAACAGGGTAACGGGCATCTGTATCTTGGATTAATTCACTCTCTGACGCCGCCCGCAGTAGGGGGTAAACCGGAACTCGCTAAGCGGCACTTCGAACGCGCTATTGAACTTTCTAACGGTAAGAACCTGATGGTAAAAGTCACCTATGCGCAACAATACGCCCGCATGATGTTTGATCAGGAGTTACACGATCGCTTGCTGAATGAAGTACTGGAAGCGGACCCTGTGGTACCAGATTTAACCCTTAACAACACTTTGGCACAACAGGCAGCACAACAGTTGCTGGCCAGTGCTGAAGACTACTTTTAACGATGAGCAAGTCTACTATGTTATTCAGAGTACTGATCTTTTTAGCCGCGCTGTTGTCAGTTTCCGTATCGGCAGCCACATTAAAAATTGCCACCTTGTCACCGGAAGGTTCGGCCTGGATGCAAAAGTTCCGCAAAGCGGCGGCAGATATTAAATCTCAGACTGACGGGCGGGTAAAAATTAAGTTTTATCCCGGCGGTGTGATGGGAGACGATGAAGCCGTTCTGAAAAAAATCAAGATCCGCCAGTTGCACGGCGGTGCTATGACAGGTGGTTCTCTGGCGCGTTTTTATGCCGACAGCCAGGTTTATTCTTTGCCTTTGAAGTTTGATAACCTGCAACAGGTAAGTCAGGTGCGCGAGGCGATTGATGCGGAAATTTTGCAAGGCTATGAAGACGGTGGCTTTGTCACCTTTGGTTTGGCCGGTGGTGGCTTTGCTTACATCATGTCTAAAAAGCCCATTGCTCATCCGCAGGATTTATTGGGAACCAAAAGCTGGGCGCCCAACGCTGATCCGGCAACTGTTGTGTCATTTGAGACCTTTTCTATTTCTCCCATTCCGCTGGGTATTGGTGATGTTCTTGCAGGGCTGCAAACTGGCTTAATTGATACAGTGGCCACCTCTCCTGTGGCGGCCATTACTCTGCAATGGCATACTCAAATAGAACACGTTACCAAGGTGCCTCTGATTTATTTGTATGCTGTCATGGCGGTCCAAAAGAAGGCATTTGATAAACTAAAATCAGACGATCAACAGATAGTGCGTAATGTTTTCTCCAAAGCGTTTGTGGAGCTGGATAAAGAAAGCGAAAAAGACAATGAGAAAGCATTGGCTGCGCTAGAGGCACAGGGTATCAATATCATCACGCCAAATTCTGAGCAATTAGCAGCCTGGAAAGCGCTTGGTCAACAAGCGGCACAGGCCATGATTAAGCAAGGTTCAGTATCGCAACCCATGGTGAACAAACTGGAAAGCTTGCTGGCCGAAGCTGAGTGATGTGATGACGCAGAGAAAAGGGAAGTTCCCGCGCTTATCCAGATGTGTTGATGTTGCAGAACAAAGTGTAATTGTGCTGCTGTTTTTTGCACTACTTGGGCTCACACTGGCACAAATAATCTTGCGCAATATCTTTGATTCGGGACTGGTGTGGGCCGATGATGCCATCAAAGTCTTAGTTTTGTGGGTGGCAATGACCGGCGCCTTATATGCTACGCGGGGTGCACGCCACATCAGTATTGATGTTATTACCCGCTTCTTGCCTCTGGCTACTGCCCGCCTAATTCGACGAATTCTGTTTTTTATTACTGCCGGCATATGTGTCTGTGCAGCCTGGTACAGTTTCCAGTTTGTGCTGTTGGAACTGGAAGATCCCATGTCTGCGTTTTTGCAGGTGCCCACCTGGTTTACACAGGCCATTATTCCTTTAGTGTTACTATTGATGGCGATTCGTTTTGTCTGGGCCAGTGTCTTTTTACCTGAAGAAATAGAGCCGGAGCACCCATGATTTTATTGATGATGGGACTGGTGGTCGCCACGCTGCTTATGGGAATGCCATTATTTGCCGGTATCCTCGCCATCGCCATGCTGGGTTTTTATGCGGTGGATATCGATCTTATGGTCATCGCCATAGATATGTATCGCATCACTGAAACCCCGCTCATTGAAGCGATTCCGTTGTTTACCTTTGCCGGTTATTTGCTAAGCGCCAGTCAAAGTTCTAAACGTCTGGTTAAGTTAACGCAGGCTATTTTGGGCTGGATCCCCGGCGGTCTGGCAATTGTGGCATTTATTACCTGCGCTTTGTTTACTGCCTTTACAGGTGCCTCTGGCGTCACCATTGTGGCCTTAGGTGCCTTGTTATATCCGGCGCTACAACAGGCCGGTTATCAACAAAAATTTAGCCTGGGTCTGGTTACTACGTCTGGTAGCCTGGGTTTACTGTTTCCACCTTCATTACCGCTTATTTTGTTCGGGGTTATTGCCTTGCAACTGGATATGCCGGTAGCCATGACCATTGAAGATTTGCTGGTGGCGGGTTTGTTACCAGGTTTGCTGATGATCGCCATGTTGTCGCTCTGGAGTATGTGGATGCAGCGAGGTAATCGCATTGCTCGTCAGGCCTTTTCCTTTAATGAACTGACAGCTGCAATCAAAGACTCAAAATGGGAGATCCCATTGCCTGTCGTGCTGCTTGGTGGTATTTATTCTGGCTTTTTTGCACTCTCTGAGGCCGCGGTGGTTACCGTGGTTTATCTGTTGATTGTACAAGTGCTGATTTATCGCGATATTCCTTTTAAAAAGCTGCCGGGTCTGATCTGTGAATCCATGGTGATGGTGGGCGGAATTTTAATTATCCTCACCGCATCATTGGTGTTAACCAGTTATTTTATCGAGATTGAAGCACCCACCAGATTGTTTGATTGGGTGAGTGAACAAATTCAAAGTCCACTGAGCTTTTTAATCACATTGAATTTGTTTTTATTGGTACTAGGAGCCTTCCTTGATATCTTTTCTGCCATTGTGATTATGGTGCCTTTGCTGTTACCCATTGCCGTGTCATTTGGCATTCACCCGGTGCATTTAGGGGTAATCTTTCTGGCTAACATGCAAATCGGCTATTTAACACCACCTGTTGGTATGAACCTCTTTATCGCCAGTTACCGGTTTGGCAAACCCATCACTGAAATTTACAAGGCGACTCTTGGGTTTATGGCGGTGTTACTGCTTTCCCTTTTAATAATTACCTACTGGCCCGCGTTATCCTTATTATTTATCACAGAATAATGCCCGGACGCCTGATTTCTATGCTGTGCTACGCCACGCTTTAGTTTATAATCCTCTGATTTTTGGCCCGACTGATTTAATCGGGTCGCTTTTTGATATGGCGTCGTAAGATAAATCAACGCCGGTTGCCATCAAATATTAAGAAATAAAGGTTTTTTAATGCGCACGAATTATTGCGGAAACATAGATGCAAGTTATGTAGGCCAGACTGTTACCCTGTGTGGCTGGGTGAATCGTAGACGTGATCTGGGAGGCGTTATCTTCCTTGATCTTCGCGACAGAGAAGGGATTGTCCAGGTGGTTTATGATCCGGATTTACCTGAACTGTTCGACACCGCCAATTCATTGCGTCAGGAATTCTGTGTAAAAATCGAAGGCCTGGTAAGGGCGCGTCCGGAAGGACAAATTAACAAGCAGATGCGTACCGGCGAAATCGAAATTCTGGGCAAAGGCCTGGAAATACTGAGTAAATCCGATGTACTGCCACTAGACTTTAATCAGGAAAACTCTGAAGAGCAGCGCTTGCGTTATCGCTATCTGGATCTGCGTCGTCCTGAAATGTCGGAAAAAATTAAGTTCCGCGCCAAAGTCACCAGTGCGGTACGTAACTTCCTGGATCAAAATGGTTTTCTGGATATCGAAACTCCCATTTTGACCAAAGCGACACCAGAAGGCGCCCGTGATTATTTGGTGCCCAGCCGTACTCACAAAGGGCAGTTTTTTGCATTGCCTCAGTCACCGCAGTTGTTTAAACAATTGCTGATGATGTCAGGTATGGATCGCTATTATCAGATCGTAAAGTGCTTCCGTGATGAAGATTTACGTGCTGACAGACAACCTGAATTCACGCAGATCGATATTGAAACCACCTTTATGGATGCCGACGGCGTAATGGCGGTGACTGAAGAGATGGTGCGCGGTTTGTTTAAGGATTTGCTGAACGTTGAGTTTGGTGAGTTCCCTAAAATGTCTTATGCCGAAGCTATGCAGCGCTACGGCAGTGATAAGCCCGATTTGCGTAATCCGCTGGAAATCGTTGACGTTGCCGACTTGGTAAAAGACGTGGATTTCAAAGTATTTAGTGGTCCTGCCAATGACCCCAAAGGTCGTGTGGCGGTGATCCGCGTGCCCGGCGGTGCCAGTCTGTCTCGCAAGAACATCGACGAATATGGCAAGTTTGTGGGTATCTACGGTGCTAAAGGCCTGGCCTGGTTAAAAGTTAATGATAAGTCTGCTGGTATGGATGGTTTGCAATCACCGATCCTGAAATTCCTGTCAGAAGACGTAGCTAATGGTCTTCTGGAGCGCACTGGCGCGGAAACCGGTGACATCCTGTTATTCGGTGCAGACAGCTATACTGTAGTGTGCGAAGCACTGGGCGCGCTGCGTCTTAAATTAGGTAACGACTTGGATCTGTTAGAAGGCGACTGGCGTCCGCTTTGGGTGGTTGACTTCCCAATGTTTGAAGAAGTAGACGGTCAGTTCCACGCTTTGCATCACCCTTTCACTGCGCCGCGCAACATGACACCTGAAGAATTGGCTCAGTCGCCGGGCACGGCTTTGTCTGACGCTTATGACATGGTGTTAAACGGTGTTGAATTAGGTGGTGGTTCGGTGCGTATCCACAATCAGGCAATGCAGCAACAGGTGTTTTCAATTCTGGGTATTGATGAAGAGGAAGCCAGAGAGAAGTTTGGCTTCTTATTAGACGCCTTGAAGTTTGGTGCGCCACCGCACGCTGGTTTAGCCTTTGGTTTAGATCGCATGGTAATGTTGATGACAGGTTCCGATTCTATTCGCGACGTGATGGCATTCCCGAAAACCACTACTGCGGCTTGTCCGTTAACTGATGCACCTGGATTCGCTAATCCGCAACAGTTACAAGAATTGGCGATCGCCTCGATTGCTAAGGAAAACGACTAAGTCATGAACTATAAACGACCCGAATCTGTGCTTGTGATGATCTATGATCATCTGGGCCAGGTTCTGGTGTTGCAGCGCAAAGATGACCCGGAGTTCTGGCAGTCCGTCACTGGCACCATAGAAGCGGAAGAACTCCCCATCGAAACGGCGATTCGCGAAGTATTGGAAGAAACCGGGATTGACATTGTCACCCAAGGCTACGATTTAGTGGATACCCGGGTAATCAATCAGTACGAGATCCGTCCTGAGTGGCGCTATAAATACCCTCCCGGTGAGTTTACTAACACCGAATACGTGTTTAGCGTCTGTGTTAACAGTGAGTTGCCATTGACGCTCACAGAGCACCTGACTCATGACTGGATGTTGCCAGAAGATGCCCAACAAAAAGTTTGGTCACAAAGTAATAAAGATGCCATTGCAAGGCACTTCGCAATTGCTGTACCTTCAGAGCCAGCACAATAATCAAAGCCTAAACGGACATTAACTTGGCAATTATTTTAGGTATCGACCCCGGCTCCAGAGTGACTGGCTTTGGCATTATAGAGCAACGCGCTAACCGCACCAGCTATGTGGGAAGCGGTTGTATCAGAGTGCAGGGCGATGATCTGGCTGGCAGGTTGGAGCAAATCTTTGCGGGTATAACGCAGGTCATCGAACAATATCAACCACAGCAATTTGCCATCGAGCAAGTCTTTATGGCAAAAAATCCCGACTCTGCATTGAAACTAGGACAGGCCAGAGGCGCAGCCATAGTCGCTGCCACTCAAAAACAACTGCCGGTTAGCGAATATTCTGCACGACAGATAAAGCAATCTGTTGTGGGTAAGGGCAGCGCGGAAAAAGCCCAGGTGCAGCACATGGTGATGCATTTGTTATCTCTCAATAAAAAGCCACAATCTGATGCCGCTGACGCGCTGGCCGTCGCGTTGTGCCACCTGCACACCCAACAGAACCTAATCAAATTAGCCGGACAGGCCTCCAAAACCGTACGTGGTCGCTTGCGCTAACGGCGTTAATACTGTATAAAAAACCAGTTTAAAAGCGAATGATAGAGGAAGCGCATGATTGGTCGTATTCGAGGCAAACTGGTTGAAAAATTACCACCAGAAGTATTGATTGATGTCTCTGGAGTGGGTTACGAAATTCAGATGCCAATGACCAGCTTGTATCAATTGCCGGAATTAGGCTCAGAAGTCATCGTTTACACGCATTTTGTGGTGCGTGAAGACGCACAGTTGCTATTTGGTTTTGCTGATCGTCAGGAAAGAGCGCTCTTCAGAGAGCTAATAAAAGCGAATGGTGTAGGGCCGAAGATGGCGCTAACTATTATGTCTGGCATGACGGCAGCACAATTTGCTCAGGTGGTTAATCAGGGTGATGTATCTTCTTTAGTAAAATTACCCGGTGTTGGTAAAAAGACCGCTGAACGATTATTAGTCGAAATGAAAGATCGCCTTAAAACCGTATTTGGCGATGTCGATGCTATGGCAATCACGCCAGTGGATATCGGTAATTCAGTATTGCCAAATACGACTGGAGGTGCCAGAGACGAAGCGCTGAGCGCTCTGTTAGCATTGGGCTACAAGCCACCACAGGCAGAGAAAATGTTGAAAACCGTCTTTAATGAGGCGTCATCAGCGGAAGAATTAATCAGAGATGCACTTAAAAGCGTCGCTTAACCGCCAGGACTATAACTATCTATGATTGAAGCAGATCGCATTATCTCCAGCGATGCGCGGAGCGAGGAAGAGGCAGTAGATCGCGCCATCAGACCCAAAATGTTGGCGGATTACACCGGGCAAGATCACGTTTGTGCGCAAATGGAGATTTTTATTCAGGCCGCCAGGCAAAGACAGGACGCCCTGGATCATCTGTTGATATTTGGCCCGCCCGGGCTGGGTAAAACCACTTTAGCCAATATTGTTGCCAACGAACTGGATGTAAATATTAAAACCACTTCAGGTCCAGTGCTGGAAAAAGCCGGTGATTTGGCCGCTATGCTGACTAACCTGGAAGCCCATGATGTTTTATTCATCGACGAAATTCATCGCCTGAGTCCGGTGGTGGAAGAGGTATTATACCCGGCGATGGAAGACTATCAGTTAGACATAATGATCGGTGAAGGCCCAGCTGCTCGTTCCATTAAACTCGATTTGCCACCCTTTACCCTAATTGGAGCAACCACACGAGCTGGCTCGTTAACGTCACCACTGCGGGACCGTTTTGGTATTGTTCAGCGTCTGGAGTTTTATAACGTAAAAGATCTGGCCAGCATCGTTGCCCGATCCGCACGCTATCTCAATATGGACTTGAGTGAGGAGGGCGCATTTGAAATTGCAGCGCGCTCTCGTGGTACCCCCAGAATCGCCAATCGCTTATTACGCCGGGTACGTGACTATTCGGATGTAAAGGGCAATGGCATTGTGGATAAGGAAATCTCTTCGCAAGCACTGGATATGCTCAATGTCGATGTTGAAGGCTTTGATTATATGGACAGAAAGTTACTGACCGCAATTCTTGAGAAGTTTTCCGGAGGACCGGTAGGTCTGGATAATTTAGCGGCAGCAATCGGTGAGGCCAAAGATACGATAGAAGATGTTATCGAGCCATTCTTAATTCAGCAAGGATTCCTTCAGCGCACTCCTCGTGGTCGCATTGCCACACAGCGCACATTCACTCATTTTGGTTTAAGTTACGAAAATCCAGAGCAAGGCCGGTAAAACACGAAAGTAATTTTTGCTGATGGCAGAAAGAAAAATGCCCGCTAAAAAGCGGGCGAAAACAACAAGTGTTGAAGGAAAATAAATCCAAGGAACATATCCATGAGAATCAAGTTATGAGAACTGCTGTGCAAATTTAAACAGTTACCTGCCTCTCTGAAGATGCGAGCATTGTACAGCCACAAGCATTTCCTTCAACTGAAATAAATTAATAGTTGAGATTAGAAAAACTAATGTTAAAAAATGGTTAAAGAATTATGGTTTAGACTGATATTTAAACGATAAAATGAAAAACTCTAATAAATACAATGTTATATATCGAATTGAATAAAATGTTTTGGCTATTAATATAAGTTTTGCGGCAGGTGTGAGGTGTGGGTATTGGTAAGCTTGCCCGATGATCCGGAATTTGTATCAAAGTTTTAATGATTAAATTGCTTTATTGCATAATTTTGCAGGTCAATGATTGTTGTGTGATTTGAATAATTATATATAAAACAATGCTTTATAATGTTTTTGTGTGCTTTTGCAGGGTTCTGCATAATTATCCTTTACTAAAACTGAAAAGTGACATTTTCTCAGAATGAATCCAACCTGAACGCATTCCTTTGCAAGTGTGCTATCTTAAGCGCAATAAAATTTGTGATATTTCAGTATTGCAACGAGGAGCAAAATGCATAATTGGCAAATCAGAGTCTATTACGAAGATACTGATGCGGGTGGAATTGTCTATTACGCCAACTATTTAAAGTTTATGGAGCGTGCCCGAACAGAGTGGCTGAGAAGTTTGGGCATTGAACAAACCGATTTGTTGCAACAATCCGTGGGTTTTGTTGTCAGACACGTGGAAATGGAAAATATACAAGCCGCCAGATTTAATGATCTGTTGTGTATTTCCAGTCAAATTGTAGAATTGAAACGAGCCAGTTTAGTATTCCAACAGGAAATACGAAATCAAAGCAATAATAAGCTGGTCAGTGCGTTAATACGGGTAGCCTGTGTGGATCTAAATAAAATGAAGCCACTGGCTATTCCAAAATCTATTTTAGGGGAACTTTCTCGTGTCGTCTGAGCTATCCTTTTTCGACCTGTTTTGGCAGGCCAGTATCTTAGTACAGTTGGTAATGCTTACGCTGCTGATTATTTCAGTGGTTTCCTGGGCTTTCATTTTTCAGCGCAATAAAGCGCTTTCCCTGGCCAGCAAAGAAATCAAAAAATTTGAGGACAGGTTTTGGTCCGGTG
>JYMV01026298.1_pt1 | contig 11034 bp, 13 predicted proteins | sample 338911 | NCBI WGS metagenome assembly JYMV01 (sample SAMN03354496, study PRJNA234377) | hydrothermal vent metagenome | biome: Deep sea; feature: Hydrothermal plumes at the Eastern Lau Spreading Center, Western Pacific Ocean; material: Seawater | place: Tonga | collected 2009 | depth 2000 m m
CTTCAATTCACGTAATTATCCACCTGGACAACATGGAAAATCAAGAAGAGGCAAACCGTCAGATTATGGTACTCAACTGGAAGCAAAACAAAAAATGAAATTTTACTATGGAAATATGAATGAAAGACAATTCAGAAATGTTTATAGAAAGGCAATACAAAAAAAAGGTAATACGTCAGAAAATTTAGTAGCTTTTTTAGAAAGTAGATTAGATACAGTTATTTACAGGGCAAAATTTGCTATAACTGTTTTTTCAGCGAGACAGTTAATTAATCATGGGCACATAAAAGTTAATGGTAAAAAGGTGAGTATACCAAGTTATATGGTTAAGGCAGAAGATTCAATTGAAGTAAAAGAAAAATCCAAAGAAATAGCAAATATTACTGGTGCATTAACAAGTAAAGAAAGAGAAGTTCCGGAATATATCCAAATGGATGAAAAAAATAAAAAGGCTAAATTAATTAGGATTCCAAAGTTTTCAGATATTCCTTACCCAACAATTATGGAACCAAATTTGGTAATTGAATACTATTCTAGATAATAATAACTTTTGTTTAATTTTTATATTGGATGTTTTTTTCTTTAAGTTTTGTTTGTAATGCACCACTTTCAAACATTTCTTTTACAATATCGCAACCACCTATAAATTCTTCTTTAATATAAAGTTGCGGTATAGTTGGCCAATCACTAAATTCCTTAATTCCTTGTCTTAGTTCTGTACTTGCTAATATATCTATTCCTTTAAATTTTACTTCTAGATGTTTAAGCACATTTGCTATAGCTAACGAAAAACCACACTGAGGTACTTCTGGAGTTCCTTTCATAAAAAGGCAAACATCATTATTTTTTAATTCGTCTTTTATTTTTTGGTTAGTGTCTTTATCCATAATTTAACTTTCTTTTGTATTTATTGCCAAGGCATGTAATTCATTGCCCATTTTACCCTTTAAAGCTTTATATACCATCTTATGTTGTTCAATCTTACTTTTGCCAACAAAAACTTTTGATTTAATTGTCGCAGAGTAATGATTTTCATCACCAACTAAATCTTGGATAGAAATTTCCGCATCGGGCAACGCTTCTATAATTAAACTTTTTATTTCTTGTAATTTAAGAGCCATAATTTATTAATCTTCATTAAAATAACTTCTAAACCAAAAAGAATTTATTTTACTAAGTTCTGATAATTTTATATTAAATTCCTTTTCTAAATCTAAGCTATCTTTTTGTGTTGTACCAATTATTTCATAATATACATTATTTTTTTCTAAGGTAACACATACTTTTTCTTTATTTTTTTCATTTACTTCTATGATATATCTACTTTGATCTTCTCCGAATAGGTATTCATGTGGACTAGTGTTTTTTTTTGGTATTTTGATTTTAGCACCAATTTTTGCAGCAATACACATTTCGGACAAAGTCACAAGTATCCCTCCAGATGATATATCATGAACTGAATTAACTAATTTATTTGAAATAAGATTTTGAATTGATAAGCCATTATTTTTTTCATTAAACAAATTAACCTCAGGTGGTGGACCTTCTTTTATTCCCACAACTTCTCTAAAAAATTCACTTTGATAAAGATGTCCTAAAGTTTTACCAACTACTAATATGTAGCTTCCTATCTCTTTTAATTTTATAGTCATCATGTTTTCTAAATTTTTTACTAATCCGACTCCACCTATGGTTGGGGTAGGTGGTATAGCTTTTTTTTGTGTTTCGTTGTAAAAAGAAACATTTCCAGAAACAACAGGAAAATCTAGATAAGAACAAGCTTGCGACATTCCATCAATACTCTCAACAAACTGACCCATTATTTCATCTTTTTCTGGATTACCAAAATTTAAACAATTAGTAATAGCTATTGGATTCGAGCCTACAGAGATTAGATTTCTCCAAGCTTCAGAAACAACTTGTTTACCTCCTATTAATGGATTTGCTTTACAGTAGTGACTAGACGAGTCTACAGTTAAAGAAACACCTTTATTGGTTCCATGGATTCTGACTACAGCAGAATCTCCTCCAGGTTTTTGAATAGTATCGCCCATTACTGTTTGATCATACTGTTCCCATACCCAACTTTTTTCTGAATTATTCGGACTCATTAATATTTTTTTGAGAGATTCAAATATTTTAAAAGAATTGAAATTTTTTTGTGAATTTGTTTTCTTGGGCACTATATTTTTTTTCCATTTTCTATCATATACAGGCGCATCATTTGATAATGAACTTAGAGGCAAATTTGCAACTTCTTTACCATTAAAATTCAAAATTAAATTTTTTGTATCTGTTGTTCTTCCGATTATTGAGAAATCTAAACCCCATTTATTAAAAATTTTTTTTGCATTTATTTCTTTCCCAGAATTTAATATTAACAGCATTCTTTCTTGACTTTCTGAAAGCATTATTTCGTAAGGAGTCATTTTTTCCTCCCTACACGGAACCTTGTCTAAATATATTTCAATTCCTAAATTACCTTTTGAGGCCATTTCAACACTTGAAGAAGTCAAGCCAGCGGCACCCATATCTTGTATTGAAATAATTGAGTTATCTTTCATAAGTTCTAAGCAAGCTTCTAAAAGAAGTTTTTCTGTAAAAGGGTCACCTACTTGTACAGTAGGTTTTTTTTCTTCGGTGTTTATATTAAATTCTGCTGAAGCCATACTTGCTCCGTGTATTCCGTCTCTGCCAGTTTTAGATCCCACGTAAATTACGGGTTGATTGGTTCCCTTAGCTATTGAGTAGAATATTTTATCTTTTTTTACCAAGCCTACAGCCATTGCATTTACCAAAATATTTTCGTTGTATACCGAATCAAATTTAACCTCACCACCAACTGTGGGAATACCCATACAATTTCCATAACCTCCGATTCCAGAAACAACGCCATTCAAAAGATTTTTTGTTTTTGGATGTTTATGGTTTCCGAAGTGAATGGAATTAAGTGTAGCTATAGGTCTGGCTCCCATTGTAAAAACATCTCTCAAAATTCCACCAACACCCGTAGCAGCACCTTGGTAAGGCTCTATATATGAGGGATGGTTATGGCTTTCAATTTTAAAAACTAATGCATCATTATCCTCAATATCTACTACACCAGCATTTTCACCAGGTCCTTGAATAACTTTTTTATTTTTTGTTGGTAAGGTTTTTAAATATTTTTTAGATGATTTGTACGAGCAATGTTCGTTCCACATTGCTGAAAATATACCTAATTCTAATAGGTTAGGTTCTTTGCCAATTAAATCAATTATTTTTTTATACTCTTCCGGTTTGATACCGTGCTTATCTATTATTTTAGGTGTAATTTTCATTTTAATTTTATTAAACTCTCAAACATTATAGATCCATCTTCTCCGGATAAAATTGGATCAATTAATCTTTCTGGGTGAGGCATCATACCTAAAATATTTTTTTCAATATTTAGTATACCAGCTATATTGTTTGAAGAACCATTTGGGTTAGATTCTTTATTTATATTACCTTTTTGATCACAGTATTTAAAGACTATTAGATTTTTATCTTCAAGATTTTGTAAAATTTTATCATTAGCAAAATAATTTCCTTCATTATGTGCTATAGGTAATTCAATAATATTTTTTTTTTTGTAACTTAAACAAAATTTATTTTCTATATTAATAACTTTCAAAAAGACGTTTTTTGATAAAAATCTTAGTTTTTTGTTTCTCAATAAAATTCCTGGAAGTAAACCAGTTTCGATTAATATTTGAAATCCATTACAAATGCCTAATACTAAACCTCCATTTTTTGCATGTTTGATTACATCATTTATAATGCGTGATTTACTAGCAATAGAACCAGTTCTTAAGTAATCTCCATAAGAGAAACCACCAGGTAAGACAACTAGATCTGATTTTGGTAAATTTGATTCGTTATGCCAAACCATTTGATTTTTGATTTGGAATTTTTCAAGAGCTACCGCGATGTCTCTATCACAATTAGATCCTGGAAAAACAATTACAGATGATTTCATTGTTTTAAGTTAATCGTGTAGTTTTCTATGATTGTATTTGATAATAGTTTTTTACAAATTTCTTCAATAGTTTTTTTTGCCTTTTCTTTATTTGTTTCATTTAATTCAATTTCAAAATATTTTCCTTGCCTTACATCAGAAACATTTTCATATCCCATATTTTTTAATGTTTGGCTTACCACTTTACCTTGTGGATCAAGCACATCTTTTTTCAAAGTGACTATTGCTGAAATTTTCAATTTATTTGTTCTTTATTTTTACTGCTTTGGGTTTTCCAAATTTGACTTCACTAATATTGCTTTCTTCATGAATTATTCCGAGTCTTCTTGCAACTTCCTGATAACCATGAATAATATTACCAAGGTTTTTTCTAAATCTATCTTTATCTAATTTTTTTTCACTTAGCACATCCCATAATCTGCAGGTATCAGGACTAATTTCATCTGCTAATATAATTTCTCTTTTTCCATCGACATTTATCCTTCCAAATTCTAATTTGAAATCAACTAGCTTAATTTCAGCTCCTCTGAACATACCTTGCATAAAATCATTTATTCTTAGACATAAATCATTGATTAATTTTAGTTCAATATTAGATGCCCAATTAAATTCAATAATGTGTTCTCTTGCAATTAAAGGATCTCCAAGTTTATCATTTTTATAGCTATATTCAATTAGTGGCTGAGATAAAATAGTTCCATCAGCTATACCCAACCTTTTTGTTAAAGATCCGGTAGCAATATTTCTTACAATAAATTCGATTGGAATAATTTCAACTAATTTTATTAGTTGTTCACGCATGTTTAATCTTTTTATAAGATGTGTTTTAATCCCAATTTGATTAAGGTTATTTAAAATGTGTTCTGAAATTCTATTATTTAGAACACCCTTTCCTTCAACAGTAGATTTTTTGAGGTTATTAAATGCAGTAGCATCATCTTTAAAATGCTGTATTGCAGTGCCTTTTTCAGGTCCTTCGTAGAGTATTTTTGCTTTTCCTTCGTAAAGCTTTTTTCCTTTGTTCATAATTTATTTAAATACCCTTTTAAAAATTATATTAATGTTTTTCATGTGATAATTTAGGTCAAACATTCTAGTTAGGTCTTTATTAGAAATTTTTTTATTAATCAATGGGTCATTGCTTAAACTTTCATAGAGAGATATATTTTTTTTCCATGAATTTTCGGCATTTTTTTTAACTATTGTATAAGCTTTTTCCCTTGAAAATCCATGTTTTGTTAGTTCCAGCATTACTCTTTGCGAAAAAATTAAACCATTAGTAATATTAAGATTCTTTAACATTTTTTTCGGATAAACGTTCATATTTTTCAGAATGTTTTTTAATCTAACAAGTGCAAAATCTAGCGTAATAGTAGAATCAGGACCGATGTTTCGCTCAACACTAGAATGAGAAATATCTCTTTCGTGCCAAAGAGAAATATTTTCAAGAGCTGGAGCAACATAACTTCTGACCATTCTTGATAGGCCAGTTAAATTTTCACTTAAAATTGGATTTCTTTTATGTGGCATTGCAGAAGAACCTTTTTGTTTTTTATCAAAAAACTCTTCCACTTCATGCAATTCAGTTTTTTGTAAATTTCTTATTTCTGTAGCTACTCTTTCAATTGAACCAGCAATAATTCCTAAAACCGAAAAATAATAAGCGTGTCTATCTCGTGGAATCACTTGAGTAGAAATTGGTTCAATTTTTAAATTTAATTTTTTCGCCACATAAGCTTCAACTCTCGGGTCAACATTGGCATACGTTCCAACAGCTCCCGAAATAGCACATGTAGAAATTTCTTTGGTAGCATTTTCAAGCCTTTTTTTATTTCTATTAAATTCTTCATAGAAACTTGCTAACTTTAGTCCAAAAGTAGTTGGTTCAGCATGAATGCCATGGCTTCTTCCTATACAAATAGTTTTTTTATATTTAAGAGATTTACTTTTTAATACTTTTAAAATTTCATTAATATCATTATTAATAATTTTGCTTGCCTGGACTAATTGAATGTTAAAACAAGTATCCAATACATCAGATGAAGTCATACCTTTGTGTAAAAACTTGCCCTCAGAACCAACTTTTTCAGTAATAGAAGTTAGAAAAGCAATTACATCATGATGCACTTTATTCTCAATTTTATGTATTCGATCAACATTAATTTTAGCTTTTCTTTTTATTTTCAAGGACACTCCTTTAGGGATAACTTTGATTTTTTCCATCGCTTCTGCTGCGGCGATTTCGATATCTAACCATATTTGGTATTTATTTTTTTCATTCCAAATTTTTCTAATTTCTTTTCTCGAATATCTGTCAATCATACGGAGTAAGGAGGTAGTTCATATTTCTTTTTTGACTTAGTAAAAATTTCAAATCCATTATTGGTTACGCCAACAGTATGTTCAAATTGTGCGGATAAAGACTTATCTTTTGTTACGGCTGTCCAACCATCTTTAAGTACTTTGGTTTCATAAATACCTTCGTTTATCATTGGCTCAACAGTAAATATCATTCCTGCACTTAATTTAATTCCTTCTCCTCTTTTTCCATAATGTAATATGTTTGGAGGTTCATGGAAAATTTTGCCTATACCATGTCCACAAAAATCTCTTACAACAGAAAAGCCTTTTTTTTCCACATACGTTTGAATAGTTTCTCCAATATCTCCTAAATGTATTTCATCTTTAATTATGGAAATGGCTTTCATCATAGAATCATATGTTACGGATATTAAATTTTTACTTTTTACAGAAACATCACCAACAAAAAACATTCTACTAGTATCTCCGTGCCAGTTATTAACAATTGCAGTCACATCTATGTTAATTATATTTCCTTCATCTAAATATTTATTAGTTGGAATTCCATGACACACAACGTGGTTTACAGAAGTGCAACATGATTTTGGAAAGCCTCTATAAAAAAGTGGTGCAGAATATCCACCATTGTCTCTGATGTATTCATAACAAATTTTATCTAATTTTTCTGTAGTAACACCAGGCTTAACGTAGGTAGTAACCTCATCTAAAGTTTCTGCTGCTAGACTTCCTGCTAGTCTTGTCTTTTCAAAAGATTCTTTGTAATTATTTTTCATAATTTATTTGATTATTGAGTATTATCTCTTTGGTATTTAACTTACAATCATAACAAAGTATTTTAACACCTGATTTTAACGCTTCATCAAAAGCAAACTTATATTCTTTATCAATATCATTAGCAATTTTAAAAGATTTGCAATCTTCTCTTTGGATCAAATATAAAAGGCAACTTTCGAATCCTTTCTTTTTGGCGGAAACCAGTTCTTTGAAATGCTTCGTTCCTCGAGAAGTAATTGCATCAGGAAATTCTGCAATCTTTTTTTCTCTTAATAAGGTTACGTTTTTTATTTCAAGGAAACATTTTTCTTTACTATTTGAAATTAAAAAATCAAATCTTGTTTTGTTAGAGAATTGTACTTCCGTTTTAATATTACTGTACCCAATCAAACTTTTGATTTTTTTGTTATTTAATGCTTCTAGAACTATTTTATTAGTAAGTAGTGTGTTTATTCCTACCAATTTTTTTTCAACTTCAATTATTTCAAGTGTATATTTTAATTTCCTTTTTGGATTGTCAGATACAGAAAACCATACTTTATTACCTTTATTTAACAAACCCATCATGGAACCAGAATTTGGACAATGAGCGGTAATTATTTTATTACTATATTTTATATCAACAAAAAACCTTTTGTATCTTTTGAGCAACGTTCCTTGTAATAATTTCTCTTTAAATTCCATTAGATATAAATATTATCAGAATATGAAAAAAGCTAACGAAAAAATAAGCGCTGCCATTGTTATTATAGGAAATGAAATTTTGTCTGGAAGAACACAAGATGTAAATGTTTCTTTTTTATCAAAATGGCTAAATGATCTTGGTGTAAGTGTTGGTGAAGTGAGAATTATTGAGGATAGAGAAGAATCTATAATTAATTGTATTCAAGAAATTAAAAAAAAATTTAAGTACATTTTTACTACAGGCGGCATTGGCCCAACTCATGATGATATTACTTCTAAATCTATTGCGAAAGCTTTTAATTTATCTTTTGGTTACCACAAGGAAGCATATGATATTTTGGAAAAATATTATAAACCAGGTGAATTTAATGAGGGCAGAAAAAAAATGGCAATGATACCAGCTCAAGCTGCTTTAATTTACAATCCTTCAAGTGGGGCTCCTGGTTTTATAGTAGAAAATGTTTTCTGTTTACCCGGAGTACCTTCTATATTGAAATCTATGGTCGTGGGTCTAAAAAATAAAATCATAGGTGGTAAGAAAATTTTAAGCAAAACAATTAGTGTGAGCACAGTTGAAAGTGAAATCGCTAAACAATTAGAAGATATTCAAAATAAATTTAAAAATACCGAGATTGGAAGTTATCCTTTTTTTAGAATGGGTAAAATTGGAGTGTCTATAGTTATGAGATCAACTGAAAAAAATGAAATTGACGACTGTTCTAAACAAATTGTAAGTTTTATACAAAAGAAAAAAATTCAAATTATGGAAAGAGAGTAAAGATGAATTATTATTTTGCTTATGGTAGTAATTTGCATCACTTTCAAATGAAAAAGCGATGTCCGAATTGTCGTTTTGTCAAAAAAATTATTCTTCATAATTATAGTTTGACATTCAGAAGTAGGTATGGAGCAGCAGACATAGAAAAAAAGATTGGGAGCAAAGTCTATGGAGCTTTGTATTTGATTTCAAAAACAGCTGAAAAAAGATTAGATATTTATGAAGAGTATCCTACTTTATATAAAAAAATGTTTTTTAAGTATAATAATAAAAAAGTTATGACTTATATTATGTCAAAAAAAACAAAGCTAGTTCTCCCAACAACTAAATATTTAAATATAATCAAGCAAGGTTACAAAGATCGTAAACTTAATATGAAAAGCTTAAATGCCGCTTTGCTGCCTCTAAAACATCTTCAACGGTAATTGCAGACACATTTTTTGTATTATAGAGTTTTTTACTATCTAAAATTATCAAGTTTTTATATTTGGGCGCAAATTTTTCTGAGTCTGTAGGTCCGAATAACGTGATCATCGGAACTTTTGAAAGTGACAGCATGTGCATTACGCCATTATCAATCGATATAGCAAAATCTAATCTTTTACCCAAGCATGCAACTAAAGCTGGGCAACTAAGTTTCGATGCATGTTCAGGAAATAGAGCATTAGGTAATAATTCACTAATTTTATTTTTCAATTGCATATTTTTTCTATCTATAAAGAAAACAGGAGTTTTATTACTTTCTAAAAGTTTATTAGAAATTTTAACTACATTCTCTAAAGGCCATTCTTTTTTTCTGTAAACGTTACCTTGTGTGATCGATAGTCCAATATAGTTCTTTTGGGGTAAAAGTTTTTCAGATTCCAAATGAAACTTTTTGTGAATTTTATTTATATTATATTCGCAAAACTGATAGTTTTTCTCTAGCAAAGTATTTACTGCCTTTAGAATTGTTTTGTCAATTTTATTTTCCTTTTTAATATTTAAATTTGGTTTTGAAAGTTTAAAATTAAAGCAAGTAGATATAAAATTTTTGTGAGGAATTGTTTTCAAAATTAATGAATTTCTTATTTTAGATTGCAGGTCTAATATTAAATCAAAAGATTCAATATTTTGTTTCTTAAATTTTTTTTTAACGATTAGAGCGTGCCACCATCTAAAGCCAAAGTATTTAATTTTTAAATCTAAAGTCTCAATCTCGTTGTTTAATTCTTTTAAAGTTGAATTAAAATGATTTTCATGAGCTGAAAGATAGTAAAACTTTGTATTTTTTAATTCATACTTTAAAGTATTAATTAGTGGTAGCATTTGTATAGCATCCCCAATCCCTCCACCTGAATTATAAAAAAGCACTCGATTAATCATCATAATAATTATACAAATAATTGATTTACTTAATTAATGTTATAAATTAAAAAAAACCTTTTTTAAAGAAATGCCCTCGTGGTGAAATTGGTAGACACAAAGGACTTAAAATCCTTGCCCATTTGGGAGTGCCAGTTCGAGTCTGGCCGAGGGCACCAATAATATGATTATAAAAAAAATACATTTTGTAATAGATGGTACCAATAAAGCCAAAACATTTAGAAAAAAAATTTACAAAAAATACAAAAATTATCCACCTAAAGTATCTGATGTTATAGTGGTTTTGGGTGGAGACGGTTTTATGCTTAAAACTCTAAAAAAATATTATAAATATAATAAACCTTTTTATGGAATGAATATAGGGACATTTGGTTTTTTAATGAATAAATTTAAATTACAAAATATCAAAAATAATATTTCAAGATCTAAATTAGTTTCTATTTCACCATTAGAGGCAAAAGTTACAACTAATAAAAATAAAATTATATCTGCTTTTGCAATTAATGAGGTCTCATTACTTAGACAAAGTAGACAAACGGCATCTTTGCAAATTATAAACAGTAAAAAAATCATAATTAAAAAATTAATTTCAGACGGCGTCATAATTTCAACGCCAGCAGGCAGCACAGCTTACAACTTATCTGTTCATGGCCCCATACTGTCAATAAATTCAAAAAAACTTGCCGTTACACCAATAAGTCCCTTTAGACCAAGAAGGTGGAAAGGTAAAATTTTACCTTCATCAACATTAATAAAAATTGTTAATTTAGATATAAAAAAAAGACCTGTAAGCGTTGTTGCGGATAATTTAGAAATTAGAAATATTAAAAAAGTAAAAATTAAAACAAATAATTCAATTAAATTTAAATTACTTTACAACAAAAATAATAGTCTAGCCAAAAAAATAAAACTCGAACAAATTAGAAAGCAAACAACATAATATGCATTTTATAAATCCATTTAAAAGCTTAAGACCTAAAAAAGAAGCTTTGTCTATGGTTACTGAAATGACGGTTAATTAGATTAGTAATTCTTAGTAAAAAGGAATTAAAGTTAATACAGTATAATTTTCCTTTCTCTTCAGGGTTTTTTTGTTATGATATAGCGAGAT
>JYMV01046403.1_pt1 | contig 11031 bp, 13 predicted proteins | sample 338911 | NCBI WGS metagenome assembly JYMV01 (sample SAMN03354496, study PRJNA234377) | hydrothermal vent metagenome | biome: Deep sea; feature: Hydrothermal plumes at the Eastern Lau Spreading Center, Western Pacific Ocean; material: Seawater | place: Tonga | collected 2009 | depth 2000 m m
TGCGGTGGCGGGAGGGCTACCGGGAGGCTGGGATCTCGGAACAGAGCTATTATCGTTGGCGCAAGCACTATGGGGGTAAAACTCTTTCTTGGCATGTCTTACTCCTGTCTGTAAAGGTTGATAGCCTCCCCCACAAACTGGACTGGAAAATGCCGGTCAGGTCACTTAAACGTAGAAACGCAGGTAAGTATATGAAAAAATTGCGTGAAAACTTCGTGAAATAAAAGCTCGTCGATAATTACCAGAAAAGCCTTTAAAACCAAGTGTTAACTGGCTGGGGGACCAGGATTCGAACCTGGGTTGGCGGAGTCAGAGTCCGCAGTTCTACCGCTAAACGATCCCCCAACGATGTTGATCTACTACTATCTAACTTTATCTACGGCAAAAATAACTGACCTTTGGTGGATGTTTATTTAGCACACCTTTCGCACACCAACCGGAATGGCCGATTTTAGCCGTTTTCGAGGTTAGGTACCACGCAGCTACGTCGATGTCGCACAGCCTGTTATGCTGTTGTTAGGCCCATTATCAGCCTTTTCGATGTGTCCGTGAAAATGGGGTAGAACTCCACTGAGCGTATGTATTGTATGAAAAGCATCGACACGGAGAGAGTAATGCTGTTGAGCACGAGCATTGCCGTGGTGGCACTGTTTATCAGCGGCGCCGCTTGGGCGCACGATCCAATCTTCGGCCTCGGACCCCACGTGCTATACAAGGGCGGTGTCGAGGTGGCGCCCCAACTACACTTGGAAAAGAACAGCGACGAGCAGGAGACAGAGCTCGGACTCGAACTGGTGTACGGGGTCACCGGGGATTGGGCTGCGGGTCTCGAAATACCGTACGCATGGAAGAAGGAAGGATCGAAAAATGTCAGTGGTACAGGGGGTGTTAACCTGTTTACGAAGTACCGCTACTGGCGTCACGACAGCCTTGGTACCCAGGAAAGCGCTGCGGTGTTATTGAAGATCAAGACCGATACTGGTGATGAGCATTCAACGCCCGCTCTGGGGACCGGCACCACCGACACCATCATGGGTCTAACCTATGGCTATGAGAGCCGCAAATGGTACCGCTGGCTAAGCCTGCGTTACCGTCGTAACGGTGAGAGCAATACAAGCCTGAGGCGTGGTGACAAGATTCTTTTCGATCTTGTAGGCGGTATTCGGCCTCAGCTCACGGGATATCTTGAGCCGGATACAGTGTGGTTGCTAGAGTTGAATGGCGAATATAGCAAGCGTGCCGAAATGAACGGCAACGAACAGCCCAACACCGGCCGTACAGAGTGGTTCCTATCTCCGGGCATCTTCTGGACCAAGCGCAACTTTGCAGTTAAGGCCGGTGTACAGATTCCGATTGCCAGCGCTCTGAACGGCGATCAGGAAGAGACTGACTACCGAGCTAAGCTGGTATTAGAATGGCATCTGTGATTCACCGTAAATGCCTGGACAACACTTACTAAATCTAAGACAAAAATAAGATGGCTCGTTATTTGCCGTTACCGCTGCTTCTGCTATGGAGCCTGGCGGCTGTCGCCGCTGGGAAGCAGTACATCATTACAGTGGACAGATTGGCCTGCGTCTATTGTGCCTATGACATTGAAAAGAAGCTGGGAAAGATCGATGGAGTCAAGGAGATCGAGGTCGATCTTGCCAAAGGCCTAGTCACCGTAAACGTGGGTGAGGGTGTGGAACTGACTGAATCGGAGATGGAGCAACTCTTCAAGGATGCGGGGTTCACGTACCGGAGCATGACGCAACAGCTATGGGACGTTGCGGTTTTTGCCGCAGGAACGCAATACATCATTCGAGTGGATGGACTGGCCTGTCCCTACTGCGCCTACGGCATCGAAAAGCAGTTGAAAAAGATTGACGGAGTCCGGGACATTGATGTCGACCTTGATAGAGGTCTGGTGACTGTTAACGTGAACAAAAGCGTGGAACTCGCTGAACAGCAGATGGTACAACTCTTCAAGGATACGGGTTTCACGTACCGGAGCATGACGCAACAGCCGCTACAAACACCAAGCTCACACGATTGAAAGATAGCGGCATAAGTTGGTTGACCCTGTTTGCTTCGGCTGGCACATTGGTTTGTTGTGCCCTGCCAATCATCCTAGTCACACTCGGACTCGGGGGAACCGTGGCAGCGCTGACCAGCGCCCTTCCGCTGCTGATCACGCTCAGCAAGTACAAAGTCTGGGTGTTTTCCATCTCGGGTGCCATACTTGGTGTGTCCTGGTGGTATCTTTTCCACTCCGAGCGCAACTGTCCAAGCGATCCGGAACTGGCCAAACTCTGCCAGAAAACTAATGTTTGGAACCGGCGCATTCACTGGACCTCAGCAACTATCTGGGGCATCGGCTTTTTCGCCGCTTATATCGCCTTGCCACTGCGCATGTGGTTGGGATTATGATAACAAACAGATTCCACCTGCTTAAAGGACAGCTTCAGCAATGAAAGAGTGCTCTACAGCTTAAGACACACTTACGCGAGTAAAAAGCGTTACGAGGAGATGAGATTTAACGATTTGAGCATACAGGTGCGCACCAGTATCGAGATGTTGCAACAATAATGCAGCCACATCACGCCAGAGATGCTGGTCTCAAGATTAGCCGGCAAGATCTATTCGGCCCGAAAGACGGCAGAGTAGCGGAAAGCTGCGATAGAGGGAAAGATAAGAGACAGGAGCAGTTGACTCGTGATGTGGTAGTAGAAACTCAGACCTTCTCGGCCAAATGATTTTCAATCATTTCTCGTATCTCTTGGCTGGCAAAGTCCCACGGCCCGAGCACCTGCCAACGCACCTTATCCGATCGATCGACGATGAATGTTACTGGCAATCCCTGAATATTCCAGTCTCTGACCACTTTAGCTTGCCGGTCGATCAGGGTCGGGAAGGACAGGCGTCTGGAGAGCGTCGACTGAAATTGCTCGATCGTCTCTTCTCGATCTCCGGTCACCGCGAGGATCACCAGCCCGACGTTCTGGTATCTTCATCAAGCGGCCTCCAGGGTCGGTAATTCCTCGCGGCAGGGTGAACACCAGATGGCCCAGAAGTTGATGACAATGACCTTGCCACGATGTAATTTGAGCGAATGAGGATTGTCGTTAAGATCGGCCAACGCTAAAGGTGGTGGTTAGTACCGACCGTCTCGATCGTGGTAACTGGCCGAGACGGTGTTAACCAACAACAACCCTATCAATGCCAACACATTTCTGGAACGGAGGACGATGGCCGCGATCGACTCGATAATAACGAGATAATCTCAGCGTTATTGATTGATCTGCTCGTTATGGATCTGAATGACCTTATCCGGCCATTGGGACTTGATGTAAGACAGCACCGCCACGATGTCGTCGTCCGATAGAGTTCCCTCATAAGCAGGCATCCGGGTCTTGTAGTCGCCCCCAGCTATAGCCTGAAGACCGTATTTGGTCATCTCGAAGAGTAACTTGTCCGCGTGGTGCCAGGTGTGGCCGGTCTCGTCGTGAGGCGGTGCCGGGAGATAACCGTCCTGATCTCTCTTGTGCCAGTTAACCTGGCCTTGAAGGTTCCGGCCATGGCATCCGGCGCAAAGGTCCTGATAGCGTGTCTCGCCAAGGTTCACTACGGATTGGTCCTGATAGAGAAGTTCTATCTTTTTGGTTTTAGACTCATGATGAGCAAGCGCCTCACCGCATAGGAGTGATGTCACCAATATCAGTATGAGAACACTTGATCGCGGGAGTTGGCCCGAGGGGGTTTTACTGTGCATAACAAAATCAAGACTGTTCAATGGCATGCCTTGCCCAGGGCCTTGAGCTGCCAATAGTTGTAGGGTACGGCAGCAACAAACCCTGCTGCAAACATAACGGGAACGACCGAAAGAGTCAGTACAGCCCCGCCGGTCAGAACAACATCGACCAGATTCATCGCGATCTCCATGGCCAGCATGGAAATGAGCGACATGCCAATGGCGGTTCTAAAGGCTGTCTTAAAAACCATCTGGCGGGACAGGACTATCGTCTCTAAAACGATTGATGTCAGAATCCCGTTAACCATAGCTAGCAGCATGATCCAGAGGGTGGGCCAGGTAAGGCCAGTGACCTGGAAGAACAATATTGTGCCCCAGTCGCCAATCGAGCAGCCCGTCAGACACCAAAGCGTGTTCTTCGAGGCCCGTGGCCACGTATGACGACACGTCCAAGAGAGTTGCGTCAGCGAAGAAACGAGTTCCATGGATCAACCTTATTTAGCGATGATTCTGTCCTAGACGTTTACATGGTGCTTACAACGAGTGATTCAAGTCCATCCTTCAAGTATTCGACCTGTCGATCTAGTTCAATCTCTTTATCTCAGTTGCTATCAGTTGATCACCCTCAAGCCGATATCGGACGAATATTGTCTGCGCTACGGACAGAACCGCCCACTCCAAGGTCGATAAAACAGTGTCCTCGACCGAAAAAGTGACCGGGTTGCCGGTCTCGCCATCGCTGATGGTCAGACTCTTGGATGCCTTGTCGAGTTCGACTACGATGCCAATATGACCATCAGGAAAAGCACTACACGCACTGGCAGGTGCAGCAAAAAACAACAGCGAAAAAATGAGAACGCCTACTGTCAGAAGTGTTTTCATGATCTGGTTCTCTTAAGTGGTAACAAATGATTGTTTCATCTGCCAGCAACCCTGTCAGCCATCATCCTGGTTCAGGCGCTCAATGAGTTTTGCGGCCGGGACGTAACCGCCGATCAATTCTCCGTTGCTAAGCAAAATGGTCGGCGTTCCCTTGACCGGCATCGTCAAACCGAGCTGGTATTGCTCGGCCACGGGACTGGCACAGTTTTTCGGTGTTAGGCTCTTTCCCAGTTTTGCTTGAGTCATCGCTCGTTTCGGGTCATCAGCGCACCAGACCCAGACCATCTTGTCAAAACCGACTGTCCCAGGTCCGCCGCGTGGAAATGCCAGATATTCAACGGTTATACCGTTATCGTTGAGTTGACTGACCTCGGCATGCAACTTCCGGCAATAACCACAATCGACGTCCGTAAACACCGTAATGGTGTGTTTGGGATTGCTGGCCGGGAAAACAATCTTATCCGTGGCATCGATTTTGGCAACAGCGGCTATCCGTGCTGTCTTTCGACCCTGCTCGGTCAGATTGAGTCCAGTGTCAAGCTCAATCAGGTCGCCCGTAAACAGATAACGACCGTCTTCTGAGATGTAGTAAACGTTGGATCCATAGGAGAGTTTATACATCCCGACCAATGGTGATGGGCGAATCATGTCCATGGTGATTCCCGGCAGGGCCAATCGTAATCGCTCAATCCCCTCCGGCGACACTTGAGCCTGTAGGGCACTCGAAAATACAAGAATGACCCAGCCCAGATTCCAGCTGAGTCGCCTTTTATCAAAAAAGTCATTACAAAACATAGTGAGGCCTCGTTCGTTGACTAGGGTGATACATTCCTTGTGACCGAAAGAAAGATGTAACGATACGATCTAGAAATCCCCATCAGCCCGACCACAGCTGGGTGATTTGATCTGCTAAGTATGCCCAGCTAAGCTCTCCAACGTATAGTTGATCAATAATGTGGTTTCGATCCAGAAAAACAGTCGTGGGTAGGCCCTTTTGTCCGAGCATCGCAAGGATAGAGGCGGCACTGCCGAGTCGGCCATCACCCCCAGGCATATCAACTAGAATCGGGTACTGCACCCCGGTCGCATCGATGAAGGGTTGGACGGCTGATGCCGGCTCGTTGACTGTTAGACCGAGAACAACCAGTCCCTGATCAGCGAATTGCAGATAGGCAGCGTTCAGTAACGGCATTTCCCGTCGGCATGGTGGACACCAGGTCGCCCAGAAATTCAGCACCACAGACTTGCCTGCAAAATCTGCAAGCTGGACTGAATCTCCGTCTATGGACTGTAACGCAAAGTCTGGGAACCGATCGCCATCGCGAAGGATTTCCGGATCAGAAAAGAGGCCAACCATGGTATTGATCCCAATGATCAAGATAGCCGTAACTGCCACCGATGACAGTGCGGCACGGCCAAATGCCCAACGAGTAGACACCTCAATTCGCCAGATACGCCAGATGAAATAGACCGTAGCAATGGCGATACCCAGAATCGGATAATAACCGGGCAGCCAAAAGAAAACGACAGACCAAGGTGCTTCAACATAGGCGTTCCAATTGGCGGCTGCATAAGCCAATCGGGCGCTGATCAATCCAATCAGAAAACTCCCCTCTAGAACGCCTCGCCCCGCGCTTAGGTCGAGTTTTGAACGTCTGGAAAAAACCCCCAAAAGCCAGAATGCGACGAAAAAACCCAGTATCAGTTGCAGGAAGGCTGTCAGCAGCAACGGGCCCAGTATTATTGTGTTGAGCACACTAAATATTCCGGTCTGTTCGCTAAGAAACAAGCAGGTAATGAATCTGCCGCTCGTATTCAAACCCAAGCACCTTCGGCGTTCGGGGCTTCAATTCTTAAAAATCAACGATTCTCTGCCTGACCAGCGCCAGTATCTGTAGGGCAAGCGACATGACCTCTAAGTGGCTGTTTATGAGGGAAAACCACTCCTGTATCCAAGGCGACAGGCGGGATGCCTTTTTATCCGATGCTGGTACAAACTATTTGGGTCAAATGGTATCCTAGAGGCGTGTCTCAATCAGATCTAACCAAATCAATCCTGTTGCTCGAGGTTAATCAAGGAGGAGAAACGACATGATGAAACGTACGACTACCGCTTTGGCTTGTGCCATTTTGTTCTATAGTATGACAGCGTCTGCCGCGCACTGTCCCATGGATCTTAAGTACATCGACGACAATATGATGAAGCACAAGATTACGCCTGCCGAAATGAAGGTCGTCATGGCGCTGCGAAAGTTCGCCGTTGAAGCACACAACAAGAGTGAGCATGGGGTTTCAGTTGCTGCGCTACATCTTGCAGCCACTGGACTGAAACTGGATCCGCCCCACTAAGACTAGCGCAAGACAGAAAATGTTCTGGCGATCATAACGAACCGCCAGATCTCTTTCTGATAACGGGTATCAGCTGTGGAGTATTCGCTTGGTCTGTCGGGCGGCACCACGACAGTATTTGTCATCACTCTGGCGCTCGGTATTGGCGGCATAGCGGCGCTCTTTGCCGCCCTGCTGATGCCACAGCGCTGGCATCTACCGTATCGTGCCGAGGTGTTTTTCGTGGTTCTATTGGTGGCCCTAGGCTTCTACGGAGATTATCAAAGCACCGCCACCTACCAAGCTTACGAAGCCGCACTACCCTCTCCTGCACAGGCTCTCGAGACCGAAACGACTGGCGACGGGCTGAGCCGAGAATTCGACCGCCAGATACAGGTGTATGCGTTTCAGTGGGGCTTTATCTTCTTCGATGAGGAAGGCAAAGCCAGTCGCAACGCGATCAAGGTGGGATCTAACGAGCGTGTCCTTTTCAACCTGATGTCCAATGACGTCATTCACGGGTTCAACATTCCCGCAGCGCGTATAACGACAGAATTCGACCCAGGGGGTATCCGGTCGATCTGGATCCGTACGCCACGGGTGCCAGGGAAATACCTAATTCAGTGCCTCAACTATTGCGGACTTGGACACAGCCAGATGAAAGCCTGGTTAGTGGTCGCAGACCCAGAATCAGAGGAGGATCATTATGGCGGGGAACCGACATCGCATGCGCATGGATGACCCCTTTCTGACCGAGAAATCATAAGTGGAAGATAGGACTGCAACCACTGAGAAAGTCCACGCAGTAACGTGGCAACCGACGAATCTGCTCGGCCAGTTGACGGTAAAAGAGTTTCTCGTCTCTAACGACTATCGGGTCATTTCGGTTAAAGGGATTTTGGCATCTCTGTTGATGCTAGCACTGGCTGGAATTTTCGCCCTGACGTTTCGTACCGAACTCGCCTATCCGGACATCCAGTTCTTCGGTGCTCGAACTTATATGGGCCTGATGACGCTGCACGGGATGTTCATGGTCTTCGGCTTCGTGATACCGATTGTGCTGTCAGTCTGTTACTACTTAATGCCGAAGGTTCTGAAAACTGACGGGTTGTTGTGGGCAGGCTGGTTGCAGGCCAGCTTCTGGACGCTGATTGCGGCCGCGGCCTTGCTGATTATCGGTCGCCCGGATTTTACCTGGACCTTCTATGCACCGATGAGTCTGAGGGTGGGTGGGAATCTGGTGTGGTGTGGATACGTCGCCATCGTGCTGGTCGCGGTGTCTGAATTTCTGGCCGGTGCCGCCCTTCTACGAAACGTCTTCGCCTGGCAGGACAGCTGGAAATCGTTGCCGCTACTCGGCTGGGCAATGCTCACCGAAGGCGGATTGCTTATCCTGTCGACACCGGCGCTTGCCCTGGTCGGAGCACTCCTGTTGACGGATTGGCTGCAGTTAACGGCGATCTTTGACACCGCCCGTGGGGGCAGCACGACGACGTTTCTCTGGATGTTCTGGTTCTACGGTCATCCGGCCGTGTACCTGCCGCTGGTGCCTGCGATCGGCATTCTCTACACCCTGCTACCTCGATTTCTCGGCCGCCCAATGTGGAGTCGTCAGTCCGGGATCATCGCATTCGTTCTGCTGTTCGTGTTGTCTTTTGTGGTATTCCATCACCACTTTCAACCCGATGTCACGAGGCACGGCTGGGTGCAGCGGTTCTTTCAGATCATGACACTGCTCATCTTCATTCCAAGCACGCTGCATGTTTTCAATTGGATCGCGAGTCTCTGGCAGGGGCCAATACCAGTTTCGGCCCGCAAGGGGATTCCATTCAGATTCCTCATCGGCGCCATAGCCATGGTCATCGTTGGCGGCGTCACTGGCTACCTGAACGCCCAAATCTCTGTCGATAGCGACTTCATTCACAACACCTATTGGGTACCTGCCCATTTTCACGCCATGTTTCTGGGTTTCTGTGCTCAGGCAGCGATCGCCGGCATCTACTTCCTCTATCCCTACTACACGGGTCGTATGTATCACAGCGGCCTGGCGGAAGCGCACTTTTGGATGTGGCAACTTGGTATTTTTGCCAAAGTGATGCTGATGTATGCCCTGGGTATGGCGAACTTCCCCCGCTGGGTTGTCGATTACTTGCCGCTGCCCGAGTGGGTAACGGCTCAATTTTGGCTGACGATTGCGGGTTACCTGATCGGGCTGGGGTTCGCCCTGTTCCTGTTGAACATGGTAAGCAGCGCGTCACGAGGGCGACCAGTCGGTGCCAGTGATCCCTGGCCCGTCAAGGAAACCCCCTTGCCGGAAGCCTCTGCACCAGCACCCGCCTTGAAGGAGACCACCAAGTGATCCTAAGGCTATGGGCAGTATTCACCGTGGTTATCGTGGCAGCAGCCTGGTATCTGACTGTAATCGTACCTCCGCTAGAGCACCAAGGCACGACGAGCAGGACGTTGCTCGAGCAGTACCGATCCGATGGTCTGGTTCCAGAACCCGGACACCTGGTGTTGTCCGATGAAATCGGTCACGAATCGTTTGATATCCCGGAAGAAGACGCAATTCACCTCGCAGCGGCCCGCCGCAATGCCGGCGATGCGATGGAGGAATCAACTGATGTGGGTATGACAATGGGTGAGTCGTCGATGGGCGAAATGAACATGGGGGCAGATAAGATGGCACCGATGACCATGACCGAGCTTCCTGAAGCCGATTCAATCGAGACTGCAACAGAATCTGCGGGAGTTGCGGATGAGGATCATGCGATAGAGAAAGACCACTTGGTGAGTGACCTCAAAGAACATTCTGATGCGCCGGTGGTCGACGAGGACCACCCCCATGAAATGGCCAGCGTTGCTGATGAACACGGGGCAGATCATGCGACAAGCGAACAAGAGAGTACGCAGCTAATGCTGGGTTTAACCAATGCGGGTGCCCATTCGTCTAGAGACGATGCTCACCATGGCGAAACAGCCGGTGGGCATGGGAGTGGTGGAATTGAGGCGGGAATCAGCATTCTTGCCGAAGGCAGTTCCGATGATATGCCATCGTTAATCCAGGGCATTCACATCGATCACACTGCGACCATTGCCATGCATGAATGGGGCTATGATCCTATGAGCTTCAACGTTGGCGTTGGAGACGTCGTAAAGTTGGTAATCAGCCATAAGGGATCGATTCCGCACGAGTTCATGCTGATGGGTGAACTTGGGATGGAGGCAGTGAATTATCGCCTCGAACGTGCCGACTGGAATCTCCTCGAACACGAGGCGATTTTTGAACGCTCTATTGTCATGCCAGGCGAAGTATTTGAGCTGGTGGTCAAGATTCACAAGCCCGGAATGTATATGTACATGTGCATGTTTCCAAAACACATGCAGTTCGGCATGATGGGGATGGTGATGGCCGGGGAAATGATGATGTAGCAGCCAGATAGTTTCGGCTTGTAAGGGTCGCGTTGTTGAAGTGCTGCCCGTCGTCTTAATAGCTATGCTGACACTCGACGCTGCTGAAGTCTGACAAGTCGCCGCCCTCGTCTCTTGGCTTAAAGACTAGCCTTTCGATCATCATCTCAATCATCTGATAAAAGCCCGCCTTGCGAATCATTGACAACCTATCGCCCAGCCCCAGTTCTTCGAAATTTGCCACAGTCAGACTTGGGGCTTCGGCTGCTGGTGTATTGTTGAAAATATCGATCAAAAGGTAAGCATAACCCGCCGTAACCAATGCGTTGCTCCAGGCCTTGAACTGCCCGTTCTCAAGATCCACGTACAGATCCGCCTGACACTGTGTGACCTGGTTTTCCGATATTCTTCGGGTCTTGCTCAAGGGATCGGCTTTGAGCTTCTTGCCCATTGAAATCAGCCATCGGTAAACCTCATAAGAGCTGATCTCATTGAGCGATTGAATGAGGTTCTGGTACTCGATGATAGTCGAGTTCTCTGTCAAAAATTCACCGGAACCCGCATCAGATGACATCTCAACTCGCTTTCTTTCTTGAGCTGCACATCAGTGGCCGTGGTCGATGTGTCCTAAGGGTGCAACGCCTTCACTCGGGGTGAATACCCTGATCTATCGTGTT
>JYMV01003654.1_pt1 | contig 11028 bp, 8 predicted proteins | sample 338911 | NCBI WGS metagenome assembly JYMV01 (sample SAMN03354496, study PRJNA234377) | hydrothermal vent metagenome | biome: Deep sea; feature: Hydrothermal plumes at the Eastern Lau Spreading Center, Western Pacific Ocean; material: Seawater | place: Tonga | collected 2009 | depth 2000 m m
AAGCTTAGTTTACGTCCTTCAACATCAAGTTCAAGAACTACAACGTCTAACTTATCTCCTACGTTACAGAATTCTGATGGGTGCTTAATTTTCTTAGTCCAAGAAAGGTCTGAGATGTAAATTAAACCATCGATACCTTCTTCTAATTCTACAAATACACCAAAGTTAGTAAAGTTTCTTACTACTCCTGTGTGACGAGAACCAACTGGGTATTTAGAAGTAATATCTGTCCAAGGGTCTGGAGTTAATTGCTTAATACCAAGAGACATTTTACGCTCTTCTCTATCTAAAGTTAAGATTTGCGCTTCTACCTCATCACCAACATTTACGAAATCTTGAGCTGAACGTAAGTGCGTGCTCCAAGACATTTCTGAAACGTGGATTAATCCTTCTACACCTTCTGCAACTTCGATAAATGCACCGTAATCTGCGATTACAACTACTTTACCTTTTACTTTATCTCCAACTTTTAATTCTTCGTCAAGAGCTTCCCAAGGATGCTTGTTCAACTGCTTAAGACCTAATTGAATTCTTGTCTTAGCCTCATCGAAGTCTAAGATTACCACATTCAATTTCTGATCTAACTCAACGATCTCGTTTGGATGGTTAATTCTAGACCAAGAAAGATCTGTAATGTGAACTAATCCGTCAACTCCACCAAGATCAACAAACACACCGTAAGAAGTGATATTCTTCACAGTACCTTCTAATACTTGACCTTTTTCTAATTGACCGATAATTTCTTTCTTCTGCTCTTCGATATCTGCTTCGATAAGCGCTTTGTGAGAAACAACTACGTTCTTAAATTCGTGGTTGATCTTCACCACTTTAAATTCCATAGTTTTACCAACGTAAGCATCGTAATCTCTAATTGGCTTCACATCGATCTGTGAACCTGGTAAGAAAGCTTCGATACCAAATACGTCTACGATCATACCACCTTTAGTACGACACTTAACGAATCCGTTAACGATTGTTCCTTCTTCGTGAGCCGCATTAACGCGATCCCAAGCTTTGATTACACGAGCTTTACGGTGAGAAAGTACTAATTGTCCTGTTGCATCTTCACGCACATCGATAAGTACTTCTACTTTGTCTCCTACTTTTAAATCTGGGTTGTAACGAAATTCGTTAAGAGAAATAACTCCTTCACTTTTCGCATTGATATCGATAATTGCATCACGATCTGTAATGTTGATTACCGTACCTTCTACTACTTCATCATCTAAAGTGTCAACGAAATTTTCTGCTACTAATTTTTCGAATTCTTCTAGCTTCTCATCGTCGATAGGATCGATTCCTTCTTCGTAGTTGTGCCAGTTAAACTCTGCTAAAAACTTTTCAGGATTTTCTTGTTGCTTCTCTACGTTTGGTTGAGAAGAGGTAGCCATACCTGCTACTTCCTGAACTTCTTGATTTTTTGTTTCTTCAGCCATAGTGCTGATTAAAAAATTTGTATTCTATATTCTTCGGAAGATTTAAGCGGCTAAAACATAGAAGTTTTAGTAAAAATTTTATAGATTCCTTTTCTCTTTCCAATAATGCCACGAAAAGGGTTGCAAAAGTACAATTTATTTTTTGATATTCAAACAATTAGAAAGAGATAAAATTTAATTTTCGAAACAAAGTCAACTTAAATTAACTTACAGACTATCAAAAACTTAGACTTCAGACTGTCTTTTGTTTAAAAATCAAATGCACTAGAAGTATTAAAATAGTATACATCAAACCCAAACTTGCAACGCCAGACCATTGAAACCATTGCCAAGCATAGGCTCCGGTAGTTGTACCCAACGCTCCGCCTATAAAGTACCCCACCATATAAATGGTATTAATTCTATTTCGGGCTTCAGGATTTTTAGAAAAGATGATGTTTTGATTGGTTATATGAAGTGATTGTAACCCCATATCGATAAAAATAACGCCGATCACCAAACCGATGATCGAGTTTCCAGAGAATTCAAAAACGCCCCAGGCTAAAACCATCACCAAAGTAGCAATAGTAATGAGTCGATTTTTATTCATTTTATCGCTAAGCTTACCAGCCCAAGTTGCGGCTAAAGTTCCGCCAATTCCTAAAATACCAAACATACCGGCAATCCCGCTTCCGTAGTTAAAATTATCTTCCATTAGAAAAACCAAAGTGGTCCAAAACGCACTAAAACCGGCAAACCCCAAACCACCACGCAAAGCAGCCAATCGTACCGAAGGTTCAGCTTTAAAATATTTCCATAAGGATTGCATGAGTTTAGCATAACTTCCTTTAAAATCTGAAGTTAATGACGGGAGTTTAAAAACCAAGACCAACGCATATAAAAGCATGATTCCGCTGGCGATAAAATACATACTTCGCCAACCTAAATATTCACCTACATAACCACTAATCGAGCGACTACCTAAAATACCTATTAATAAACCGCTCATCACAATACCAATTGCACGACCTTTATCGTTAGGCTTGGCTAATTGCGCTGCCATCGGCACAAACAATTGTGGCACGACCGAAGAAAAACCAATACAGAAACTAGCGATCGTTAACACCAATAATGAAGGGGAAATTGCAGCTATTAACAAGGAAGAAATGATCGCAATAAAATCGAAAAGAATAAGTTTTTTGCGGTTGAATTTATCACCTAACGGAATAATAAATAGCAAACCAAACGCATAACCCAACTGTGTAAACAACGGAATATTGCTCACAGCCGCTTCTGACACCTGAAAACTTTTGACCATTAAATTTAATAGTGGCTGATTGTAATAATTATTAGCGACCACCAAACCTGCGCCAACTGCCATCACGTATAATAAAGAATTGGAGAGTTTTTGCTCTGCCATTTTAAGCGTTTTCGATCGCCTTTTTAGCTAAGGCAAGAATTTTTTCAAATTGCTCGTCTAAACTCATTTCAGAATTATCGATCACCACTGCATCGGTCGCTTGTAATAACGGAGAGTCTTTACGCGTAGAATCGATGTGATCTCGAGATTTTACATTTTCTAACACCTCATCAAAAGTAACTTTCTCTCCTTTTTGTTTTAACTCATCATACCTGCGTTGTGCACGAGTTTCTCCAGAAGCGGTCATAAATAGTTTTAATTCGGCTTCCGGAAAAACAACGGTACCAATATCGCGGCCATCCATGACGATTCCTTTTTCTTTACCAAATTTATGTTGCTGCTCGACTTGTTTTTTACGAACTTCAGGAACGGCAGCTACCTGACTTACATAATTAGAAACTTCTAGGGTTCTAATTTTTTCTTCAACATTTTTACCATTCAAATAAATTTCAGCAAAACCTTTTTCAGCATTAAAATGAAATTGAAGTTGAATATCGGGTAGACTTTCAATTAATTTTTCTTTTAAAAATTCATCTTTAGAAATTAAATCGTGTTGCATGGCATACAAAGTAACTGCACGATACATCGCCCCGGTATCTACGTAAACATAACCTAAAACTTTTGCGAGTTGCTTGGCTACGGTACTTTTTCCTGTAGATGAATAACCGTCGATGGCGATGATGATTTTTTTCATAGGATTTTTTTTGGCTGAATTTTTGTATTACGAAATTTTAAACATACTAACCTATAATCAAAAACGTTATTGCTTTAATAGCTTAGCCTTGCGAAAATATAAAAAAACCAATCAATTATTCCGTTAAACTTTTCCTTATTCTTATGGCAAAAAAACTACTCTCACTCCTATTGTTCTTAGCTGCATGTTCGAGTTTTGCGCAACAAAAAATTACCGGTCTTATTATTAACGAAGAAACGCGAGAACCACTTGCTTTTGTGAATGTAATTTTTAAAGATCAACCCACGCAAGGAACGATTAGCGATATTGACGGGAAATTTTCTTTGGTGACTGAAGAAAATAAAACCACTCTTCAGCTAAGTTATATTGGTTTTAAAACTAAAATTATTGATGTTAATCGAAGTGATTCTCCCCTAACGATCACCTTAAAACCTTTAGAAGAGCAATTAGATGAAGTTATTTTAACTAGCGGAAACCCTGCATTATCAATTATTGAAAAAGCTATCGCCAACAGAAGGGAAAACCATCCTGAAAATTTACCTGAATTTTCTCACGACTATTACAACAAAGTTATTTTTGATCTGCAAAGCGACGGAAAAAAGGTAGATTCTGCTTTTAATGCAGTTTTTAAAGGCGGACATATTTTAGTGATGGAATCGATCACTAAAAAAGAATTTAAATATCCCAGACTTACCAACGAAACGGTAATTGCCAATAAAGTTTCAGGATTTAAAAACCCGATGTTTACTGCTTTAGCAACGAATATGCAACCCTTTTCTTTTTATGATGAAGTGATCGATTTACTCGATATGCATTTTTTAAACCCGATAAGTGATGGCGCTTTAAACAAATATGATTATGAATTAAAAGAAACCATTATTCAACATCAAGATACCATTCATCTTATATCGTTCAAGCCACAGGAAGGTAAAAACATTGAAGGTCTAAAAGGTTTGCTTTACATAAACACCAAAAATTACGCGATCCAAAATGTAATCGCGAGTCCATTTGAAGAGATGAAGATCGATTTAAAAATTCAGCAACAATATCAATATTTACCAGAAGAGGTTTGGTTTCCTGAACAATTAAACTACTCTTTAAAACTCTCTACCAATGCTGGCGGAAATAATGATTTTATTATTGCTGAAGGTAAAAGTTACATTCGTAATGTTAACCTTCAACCTAACTTAACCAACAAAGATTTTTCTGCTACGGTTTTAAAAATAGATGAGCAAGCTCCTAAAAAAGATAGCTTGTATTGGGAAAATCACAGAATCGTACCTTTAAATGAGCAAGAAAACATCACTTATCGCGTGGTCGATAGTTTGGGAGAAGAATTTAAATTTGACAAAGCGATTTCTTATATGAATAAACTTCCGCAGGGAAAAGTGCCTATAGGAAAGTTTGATCTCGACCTTAAACATCTTTTTGGCTACAACAAACACGAAGGTTATCGTTTAGGTTTAGGAATTTACACGAACGAAAAATTAATTAAAGATGTAGAATTGGGCGGTTATTTTGGCTACGGTTTTAAAGATCACGAATGGAAATACGGTTTAAGCGGAAAATATATCATTTCTAAAGACGACGATATTTTTATAAAAGCGGCTTACCAAGACGACATTCAAGAAATAGGAAGCTATGGATTACCAATTTCTGATGAATTCTTTAATGGCTGGCGCGATTTTATAATCGAAAAAGTAGATCATATTCAAAAATACAGTTTCACTGGAGGTTTTAGGAGCTTCAAATATTTAACTACTGAAATTGAGTTGAATCACGCTAAAATCACTCCGCTTAACAATTATGTTTTTGAAGCGCCGGAGTATAATTTTAGTCCGTTTCATCACACCAGTGCATCCATCAAATTACGCTATGCTTATGGCGAGCATTTTGTACAAACGCCATTTCAAAAAACCAGTTTAGGTACTCATTTTCCTATTCTTACTTTGCAATATACGCAAGGTTTTGATGATATACTCGAAGGTGATTTCAGCTATCAAAAAATTGAAGCTAGAATTGAACAAGATGTATTTTTAAAGAACTTCGGAAAAACTTCTTACCGCATTCAAGCCGGTTATGTTGACAAAGTTTTGCCTAGAAATTTATTATTTACCGGTGAAGGAAGTAATGATGAAGATATCCCGATCGTGATCGAAAATACTTTTCAAACGATGTTGCCTTATGAGTTTTTAAGCGACCGTTATGTTGATGTATTTTTGAGTCATAATTTTGGTTCGCTACTTTTTAAAGCCGGAAAATTTAATCCTGAAATTATTGTGCATCACAATTTAGGTTGGGGAGATTTAAGTGAAGACTATACGCTTTACAATTTTAAAACGAAAGAAGATATTTACTTGGAAGGAGGTTTAGAATTAGCGCGAATTTTAAAATTAAATTACTTCGATGTAGGTTATATCACTTTTGGTGCCGGCGCCTTTTACCGCTACGGGAATTATCAATTAGAAGATTTTGACGATAATATCGCTTTTAAAATGAATATAGGTTTCAGTTTTAATTAATTCAGGTCTAAATTCAATCCAAAAAAGCTAGAGCTTGAAGCCGCGTGATAGCGAGCATAGGTATAACTCAAACGAAGTTTATTAAACTTCACCGAAAAACCACCGCTTAATCCGGCAAAAGAACGCTGATCGAGAATTCTTAATTCTTCACTACGTCTAAAACTAAAGCCTAAACGAAGGTTAAAACCACCTTCAGGAAAAAGTTCTGCTCCTAAAACAGTATGGCGAAGTAGATTATTAAAGAAACCGGGATCATCGGCAATCACGTTACCTTCAAGATCTGTTTCATCTCTGGCAGAATTACGAAAGGCTAAATTCCATTGTTGCATATTTTCCAAGGTAATATGCCAACGAATAGGAACACCATCTGCCAATTGTGAGATCCCAAAATCTACTTCTAGCGGTATACGTTCATAAATTTCATTATAAGGCGTAAACTGCGTACCAATATTTCTTACCACTCCAGACACCACCAAATCCCAATCTTCATAAAAGTAAGTTACTCCTAGATCTAGCGCGCCACCCAAAGAAGTGTATTGCTCCAGTTTAGATGAAATTAATTTTGCATTGGCGCCGATGTAGAAATCTGTCCACGGAATATTATAGGCATAACCCAATGAAAAAGCCACTTCACCACCACTAAAATCTCCTGTAGGTTCGCCAAATTCGTTATAACCGTTAAAACTTCCGTAGTTTACATAAGTTACGCCCGCGTGAACCACTTGCGTATGCCGATCGATCAAATAAGCGTAAGATGCCGTACCGTAATTTACATCGCCTAAATAATTCACATAGTTCACAGAAAGGTTATTATCCATTTCCGGATTGATCGTTGAAGGATTATAGATTGCTGAAGTCGGATCGTAATCGTAGATCGTAATGTTTTTACCACCCAAAGCAGCTTGACGCGGACTCGCCACCAGATTTAAAAACTGATAAGTGCTTCTCCCTCCTATCTGTGCAAAAGATTGAAGCGAAAGAAAAAATAGAAATATGCAAGTCCAAATTTTCGGCATAGCCGCAAAAGTAATTATTTACGCTACTTAAACGGAAATGTTTAGATTTTATTTTTAACAGCTAATTCTAAATAAAGCTTTCTTAATAAGATTATGATGAAAAATTTTTTCAATAAAAAGTGCTTTGAAATTAAAACTGAAAATAAAGAATCATCATTTTTAAATTTCAATACTGAAATATTCTCGTTAAAAGAATAAATAAATTAGAATTTATTAATCACAAATTTTTCCTGAATAACTATATTTCAAATGCTTACAATTAATTATTATATTGCTTTCTTAATTTTTTAACAAAATAGAACAACAAAAACTTAATCCATGAGAAAAAAGATCTACTTTATTGTACTTGCAATTTTAGTGATTATTAATTTGTTTAATATCCCCGGTTCTGTTGAAGAAGCAAACAATATTGATACAGGAGATACCGCCTGGATGTTGGTTTCTGCCGCTTTAGTTTTATTAATGACGCCCGGTCTTGCCTTTTTCTATGGCGGAATGGTAAATAAAAAGAATATTATTTCGACCATGCTGCAAAGTTTTGTGGCATTAGGCGTGGTTAGCATTCTTTGGGTAACCGTTGGTTTTAGCTTAGCATTTGGTGATAGTATTGGTGGTATTATTGGAGACCCAACTACTTATTTTAATTTTAACGGAGTTTCATTATCACCTAACCCTAGATTTTCTGAAACGATTCCGTTTTTATTATTTGCTTTATTTCAATTGAAATTTGCAATTATCACTCCCGCATTAATTACCGGAAGTTTCGCAGAGCGCGTTCGATTTAGAAGCTATATTTTATTCATGGTGTTTTTCGTTCTCTTTATTTACACCCCTTTAGCACATATGACTTGGCACCCTGACGGTTTATTAAGAAATTGGGACGTATTAGATTTTGCCGGAGGAACCGTGGTACATATGTCTGCAGGTTTTGCAGCATTAGCAGGAGCAGTTTACTTAGGTAAACGTCGTAAAAATGTGCACAGTCCATCGCAAGTACCTTATATTATTTTGGGTACTGCCTTACTTTGGTTTGGTTGGTTTGGTTTTAATGCCGGTTCTGCTCTAGGAGCAAATTTAGATGCAGTGAGTGCTTTTGCGAATACCAACTTCGCCTCTGCTGCTGCAATGATCGCTTGGATCTTTTTTGACATGTTCAACAAGAAAAAAATGTCGGCTACAGGAGCTTGTATCGGTGCAGTTGTCGGGTTAGTGGCAATTACACCGGCTGCCGGTTTTGTAACGATCGGGCAAAGTATTTTTATAGGATTTATCTCTGCAGTAATTAGTTGGTATGCCGTACAGATTAAAAATAAATCGGGATTAGATGATACGCTAGACGTTTTTCCTTGCCATGGAATTGGTGGAGTTTCAGGAATGATCTTAACCGCAGTTTTCGCAAAAGATGTTGGTTTAGTATATGGAGAAACGACTGTTTTTACTCACCATATGATCGCCTTAATTAGCGTTAGTATTTTTACGTTCTTCGGAAGTTTACTATTATACAAGATCGTAGATTTAATTACTCCAATTCGAGTTATTGAAGAAAAAGAATTAGAAGGTTTAGATTTATCTCAACACGGTGAAAGTGTTGAATAATTCAACCTCAAATTTTATTCATAAAAAAGCCTTGCTAGATTAAGCAAGGCTTTTTTTTATTTCTAAAGAAATATTTATTCTTCATCTTCCGGTTCAATAGCAATATCCGGATCTAAATAATCGGGTGTCCCGTCGTTATTGGTATCGGTAAAGATAATTTCATCTTCTGTGATAATCCCGTCGCCATTTGCATCGTTTACTTCAATTTCATCAGCAGTTAAAACTCCATCACCGTCATCATCAGTATCTAAGTAGTTTGGAATACCATCGCCGTCAAAATCATCATCTTCTTCAAACAAAAACCTATCGTTATCTGTATCTTCTAGATAAGAAGGTATTCCATCTCCATCATGATCTTGCTGAATTCCTTTATATAATTGAAATGTAAAAATTAACGGATCATATGAATTAATTCCTGATCCTGAAGGAATTGTACTAAAATATGCTAATCCAGAAGGAATAAACACTGCTCCCAAACCATAATCATCATTGTAATTAACTGTACCATCATTGTTAGCTTGAAAACCACTTGCTCCTCTAAATTCAGTTATAGCTTCGTAAAACCCGGGAATTATACCTCCTTCTCCTATTCCAGGAAAGTCAAAACTTACTGGAACATTACTTTCTTCAAACATATTCGTTTGAAGACTATCGATATTGAGACCTCTATAAGTTAAAATAGCTCTATCAGCAAAGGTTGGTTGATATTCATTATCGTTACCTTCTCGAATCTTCAAAAAATATAAATCATATGTGACTTCTTCTCCTTCTACATACTTAACCATCAATTCCTCAGACTCTAAAATAGAAGTTTCTCCAGCATTTTCACCAGCGATCGTATCAAAAACAATTTGTTTAAATATTGGGTTAGTGGCGGTTTCCTCAATTCTAAAATAGTGTGTAGATAAGAATGTTTCAATCTCATCCATATTTTCTAAATAAACTTCCGTTTCATCTCGAAAAACGATGTTAGATGTCGAAGAATCATCGTCAGACCCACAACTAGTAAAGATCACTAAGGAGGTGATAAGTAAAAATTTTAAATATTTCATCATTGCTTTAAATTTAGCTCGCAAGATACAATTTTCTTATATTTTTGTATAACGAATAAGAAAAGTGTTTTTATATGCGAGTAGATAAATATTTATGGTGCGTACGTTATTTTAAAACCCGAAGTATTGCCACTAATGCTTGTAAAAAAGGACACGTTCGTGTAAATGGAGACATTGTAAAACCTTCGAGAGATGTTTACCCAACAGATAAAATTGAAGTTCGTAAAAACCAAATTAACTACATTATCGAAGTATTAGATCTACCTCCCTCTCGTGTAGGTGCGAAATTGATAAATATTTATTTGACAGATATTACTCCGAAAGAGAATTTAGAAAAATTGGATCTACTTAAATATTCTCAAGATTATTACCGTAAAAAAGGTACTGGAAGGCCTACTAAAAAAGACCGAAGAGAACTAGACGATTGGTTCGATATCGATAACGCAGAAGAAAATACAGAACAAAACAAAGAAAATGGCGACAACTAAGCAAACACTCATATTAAATCACGAAGAAATAGAAAGGAAAATCACTCGCATGGCCTTTCAAATCTATGAAAGTAATGTTAACGAATCTGAAATTATCATTGCCGGGATTGCAAAAAACGGCTACATTTTAGCTGAAAAACTCGCGAATAAACTTAGAGAAATTTCAGATTTAGATCTTAACCTTTGTGAGGTTAAAATGGACAAGAAAAATCCGTTAAAAGGTGTTTCAACAAGTTTAACCATTGAAGATTATCAAAACAAATCACTCATTTTAGTAGATGATGTACTTAACTCTGGTTCTACTTTAATTTACGGCGTAAAGCATTTCTTAGAAGTACCTTTAAAGAAATTTCAAACCGCAGTATTGGTAGATCGTAGTCACAAAAAATTTCCGGTTAAAGCAGATGTAAAAGGTCTGTCTTTATCTACTTCGCTTAATGAAACGATAAAAGTTAGCTTCGGAAAAACCAACAAATCAGTATTAGTCGAATAAATTACTAATCTCTGCCACTAAATCTTCTACAGTTTTATTATTTGCATCGATGATCACATCGCTTTGCAGGTAATAAAACTGTCTTTCAAACAGATGTTTTCTTACATATTCTTCTAATTTCTCTTCCTCTAAATTAGCAATTAAAGGTCTTGTAGCTCTTTCTTTAAATAAACGCTGCGTTAAATTTTGCGGTGTTACTTTTAGATAAACTAACTTTAATTCTTCATCGTTCTTTAAAAACTCCAAATTGTTTCCGTAGCAAGGCGTTCCTCCGCCTAAAGAAATTATAGCATTTTTCGCATGAGATAAAGTTTCTTCAAGCACTAAAGTTT
>JYMV01032248.1_pt1 | contig 11028 bp, 7 predicted proteins | sample 338911 | NCBI WGS metagenome assembly JYMV01 (sample SAMN03354496, study PRJNA234377) | hydrothermal vent metagenome | biome: Deep sea; feature: Hydrothermal plumes at the Eastern Lau Spreading Center, Western Pacific Ocean; material: Seawater | place: Tonga | collected 2009 | depth 2000 m m
GCTCAAAAGGCAATAATGAGCAGCATTGCGGTATTGGTAATTTCCTGCCCTTGTGCAATGGGGCTCGCAACACCCACGGCAGTTATGGCTGGAATTGGCCGAGCCGCGAAAAAGGGCATTCTAATTAAAGGCGGTGCAGCCCTGGAAGAATTCGCCAAGGTGAAAACTATCGTCTTCGACAAAACAGGAACGCTAACAACGGGCAAATTTAATGTTTCGGCAATCCAGCGTTTTGAGGGAGCTACTGAAAAAGAGCTCATAGACATTATATACAGTCTTGAATTATATTCAGCACATCCAATTGCGAAGTCATTGGTCAATAAATTTCGCGACAGGGCGGAAGCGCTAGAATTAATAAATGTGGAAGAGCAAAAGGGATTGAGCATTACAGGAACGGATCAAAATAGTAATGTGTACATCCTGGGCTCATATAGGGTGGCCAAAGAGCTTACATCTGATGATACCCAATCATTATACCTTTTAAAGAACAATAAGCTAATTGCACAATTTGACATCTTTGATGAAATAAAGGTCAATGCTGAGGCACTGGTAAAATCACTTGTGAAACAGGACATTGAACCTATTTTACTCAGCGGCGACACCAATAAAAAGAGTGAAGAGGTAGGCAATAAAATTGGCATACATAAAATTATCGGGGAACAAACACCCTCTGATAAATTGGAGACAATCAAAGAGCTGAATGAGAAATCAATGACTGCAATGGTCGGCGATGGAATTAATGATGCTCCGGCACTTTCAACTGCTTCGGTGGGTGTATCACTGGGAAGTGCTTCACAGGTTGCCATTCAATCGGCGCAAATAATATTACTTAGAGGAAATGATCTATCAAGTGTTAATGAGGCGCTACAAATAAGTAAGCACACTTATCTTACCATCAAGCAAAATCTGTTCTGGGCATTGGCCTATAACGTGGTGGCCATTCCCATTGCCGCCATGGGGTTTTTGAATCCAATGGTTGGTGCACTGGCCATGGCCTTTTCAGATGTAATAGTGATCGGTAACTCGATCCGGTTAAAATCTAAAAGGATAAACCTAAGCTGAGCAATCAATGAAATACGCTGTCTTCGTTTCATCCGGATTAGGCGATGCTGTATTGATGGTTCCCCTTGTCAAGAAATTAAAAGAAGATGGAAAGGTAACCGGGTTCTTTGATTCCACCTTTCAGTGCCAGGAGCTTTTTAATAACAATGATCTCTTTGATGAGATCATTTTATTGAAAAAAAACGCTGACTACGTTAGAACATTGATAAAATACAAAAACACATTTGATGTTTCTTTTCTCAATTACTTCTCTGCCACCCGAAAAAACTTACTTCTGGCAGGTGGCTTGTCAACAGAGACAAGAACAAATAGGCTACCCAATATATTGCCGGGATTGAAGAGATCCAGTATCAACTTTATTGCACCGAAAAAGGGTATTCATGATGCCGCACAAAATTTAAGGCTCCTCTATTCTTCTGATGAACAATTTAGTTTAAACGAACGGGATTTTGCCATTAGCTATACGCAAGAGGGAATGCTAAATGAGGGCTTAAAAATTCCTGATGCACCTTATCTATCTGTTCAAATTTCCTCAGCGAACAACACTCAAAAACATAAAAACTGGCCCATCAGCTATTGGAACAAGTTGTTGGAACTGATCAGTGAGCAGTATGAACGGTTTCACTTTGTGCTTATAGGAGATGCAAACGAGACTTCTCTTGCGGATCAATTAGTGGAGAGTGGAATCAAACGCGTGCATTCTTCAGTAGGGCGTACTTCAATTTCAGAGCTGACCAGTATAATTAGAGAGAGTACCCTTTTTATTGGATTGGACGGGGGCCCCATGCACATAGCAGTTTCTCAGGGAACGCCAACTTTTACGATTTGGGGAGCATCTGACTATAACTTGTATGGTTATCAAAACATAAATAAGGAAAACAACAAAATCGCTTATAAAGAAATTTCTTGTCATCCCTGTAATTCGTGGATAGCTCCTAACACCTCGCGCGTGATGGACCCACAAGAGTGTCCGGATTTTGCATGTATAAGATCGCTGAAACCCGAAGAGGTGTTTTCACAGCTCACGCCATTTGCCAATCGAATACTAAATTCAAAATAGGATGTGCGGAATATCCGGAATAGTGAAATTTTCCCGGCAGGAGTTTGACATGGCGAGCTCCCTTAAGCTGATAAACGAGGCGCAACGCCATCGGGGCCCAGACGATGAGGGGTATTTATTCATTAACAACGATTCGACCGAGCTGGCCGGTGGAAAAGATTCGCCAGAATCCGTGTTGAACGGAAATATTGAGTATCTGCCAGGCAAGTTAATCGAAGACGTGTCTGGAGAGTTTTCTATTGGTCTTGGACACAGAAGATTGTCTATTCTGGATCTGAGCAGCGCAGGACATCAGCCCATGTGTTCCGACCCCGACACCTGGATTGTATTTAATGGGGAAGTCTATAATTACCTGGAGATAAGGGAAGAATTGAAAGAGAAGGGCCAAACATTCACGACTTCCACAGATACAGAAGTGATTTTGAAGAGCTACCACGCATGGGGAACCGATTGCGTAGATCATTTTAACGGGATGTGGTCCTTTGTGATCTACGACAAGAAAAAAAATGTGATTTGGGGTTCGAGAGATATTACAGGAGTCAAGCCACTCTACTATTGCAGCAATGAAGACTTCTTTGCTTTCGCTTCTGAACAAAAGGCATTGCTAAAAGCACCTTTCATAGAAAAGGAGATCAATCCGTCTGCAGTATTTGATCTGTTTGCCTTTAATCAAATAGAATCAGAGCCTGAGAGCTTCTTTAAAGGAATATTAGAGCTTCCCCCCTCCCACTCTTTCACGCTCGACTTAAAAAATAACAAATTAGAAATCTGGCGACATTTTAAACCAGAAGTCAATAATGGCAATGAAGCATTCCTTGAAACCCAAAACCAAGCATATTCCTCAGAGATTGAAAAGCTATTATTAAACGCAATTGAGCTAAGACTGCGTTCTGATGTTCCCGTAGGTTCATGTCTGAGTGGTGGGCTAGATAGCTCCTCCATTGTTTGTTTAACCAATGAGATCTTGAGAAAGAGCAATGCTGAAAGTGCCTCACAAAAGGTATTTACCACCAGCTTTAAAGACAGCCCCTTTGATGAGAGCAAATGGGCGCAGGCCGTTGCTGACCAAACGGGTGCGGAATGGCACCAAACCTATCCGACGAAAAACGAATTGTTAGATGATCTGGAAGACCTCGTCCATTGCCAGGATATCCCCCTGATCACCACACGAACTTACGCTCAATACCGGGTCATGCGGCTCATCAATGAAAACAATATCAAGGTGGTGCTGGACGGACAGGGTGGTGATGAATTATTCAGTGGCTACCACCATCACTATTTCCCCTATTGGATGGGATTATTTAAACAGGGGAGGTACAATACAATGATCAATGAGATGAGGAGTACCAGAACTTTACCCAGCGTAATGAAGTACTTCTTAAAAAGTTATGTAAAAAATGAGGTGGCTACAATCATTCCATCAGGGATAAAACCTGGAATCCATAAATCAAAATTCAGTGAAATGAATTTTTTGAGCAATGACTTTTTTCATGCCAACATTGGACGATACAAAGAAGAAAATATGGCCCCTTCTGATTCACTTAACAGCGTACTCAGCCACGAATTTTATTCAGGGCCATTAAAATATTTATTGCGCTGTGAAGACAGATGTTCCATGCGCTTCTCAGTTGAATCCAGGACTCCTTTTTCAGATGACAGAGATTTAATCTCTCGCTTATTCAGCATTCCCTCGATCTATAAAATTCAGGGAGGGGTGACCAAGAAGCTGTTGAGAAATTCAATGCAGGCACACATACCAGAAGTCATTGCGAACAGGGAGGACAAAATGGGCTTTATGACTCCTAATAATGATTGGATTCGCGAAATAAAAGATGAGGTGAGGCACTATTTTGAAGCTGATACAACTGGAATGCTTGACAAGTCACTCATCTTAAAAGAATACGACAACTATTTTAATCCGAGCTCGAAAGAAGAAAATTTTAGGATATTCAAATTCATGAGTTTTGTTGTTTGGCTGAAAGTTTTTGAGCTAAACTAATCCTGTCAATCAGGCATTAACGTCACCGGCAAAGATTCCTCCATGTTCAAAAAGATCTTCTACACTTTTTCTGCAAAGACGCTTGCAAGCTTCCTGAGCCTGGTTATCGTGATAATGACCGCCCGGTACTTAGGAGCTGAGGGACGGGGCGTTATTAGCATATTTGTTTTGAATGTAGCTTACGTGCTGATGTTCATTGAATTTGCCGGTGGTGGCGCATTGGTTTATCTGCTGCCTAGATTTAATTTTTATCAGTTGTTAATACCGGCCTACGGATGGGCATTCATTTGGGCTGGCTTCATTTCGACCCTATTAACTGTTATTGGCCTCTCTCCACCTGAGTATCACATTCACCTGTTTTGCATTTCCCTGATCCATGGTATTAATGCAATCCACTCAGGCATGTTACTCGGATATGAGAGAATAAAGGCGCACAACATAAGTGGCATTGTCCAGGTATCAATTCTCCTGATCTCATTCTACGTACTACTGGAATACTATCAAATACTGGATTTCGAAGCCTATCTATACGCCATGTACCTAAGCTTTTTATCGGGTCTGGTTATCACTTCCTTTTATCTGTTTCAAGACATAAGGCCTATCGCAACACAAGGATTGCAAGGGGTACTGAAAGAAATGTTCTCCAAAGGATTCTTCGTACAAATAGGCAACTTCTTTCAATTATTCAATTATCGATTGAGCTATTACATACTCGAATTTTATTTTGGTACCGCCTCAGTTGGAATTTATTCCACAGGTGTTTCCCTGGCGGAGGCTCTTTGGCTTATTTCAAAGAGCATTGCGATGGTTCAGTATGCCAGAATATCCAATTCCACTGATGCAGAATACAACAGAATATTGACGATCAAGCTCGTGAAATTCACTTTTCTGGCCACGGTGGCTCTACTCATTCCCTTTTTAATACTGCCAGAGCAATTCTATGTAATCCTATTCAAACACGCGAATTTTGCTGAGGTAAGGCAGGTGATCATATACTTAGCTATTGGAGTAGCCACATTCAGCGTTTCGGGCATGTTCAGTCATTTTTTCTCAGGAACAGGAAAATTTCATATCAACACCTACGCCTCTGGTATTGGTTTCATCATCACCGTAGTAGCTGGCATTATCATTATTCCAAGATATGGAATATTGGGTGCAGGCATTACGGCAACATGCTCCTATTTGGCTATTACCACCTATCAGCTACTGATCTTCTGCAGGCAAACATCTACCAATTTATCGGAATTTCTTCCCAGAAGGGATGATCTGGGAATGATAATAGCTGAAATTCAGCAATTCCTCACCGAAAAGCCGCGTTAATCCGCCATATTCTAAACGTGGCATAAGAATATTGGAGATTCAAGATTAAAATCCTAGTTTTGTGCTCCCATCTAAATAATTAGGGATTATTTCTCTTCAAAGCCAATAAAAGCAATTACATAACTCAAAAACATCAACATGAAAAAACTATTACTCCTTTGTTTAGCCATCAGTATAGGAATTTGTACGTGGGCTCAGAATGAATTCGTACCTAGAAGTAGCGTTACTTCTCAGACAAAACTCATTAAACCTAAAAAAGTGATTATTGGAAATGAAATAAACTCGAAATCCAATTCATCATCTAATACGGTGCAAGCAAACATGAATGGAAATGGGTCTTATCAACAAACCGGAACCGAAACCATCCTGGGTGTTACTACATACGACCTTCAATCTAATTCTGCTATGGCTACCAGGATTAAAAATAACGGTGATGGAACCCTGATGGCTGTATGGACATACAGTGAAGCTGGCAATGTGGGGGCTCCAGACAGAGGGACAGGATATAACTTCTTTAATGGAACTTCATGGGGACCTGCCCCAACCTCTAGAATTGAATCTCAGAGGGTTGGATGGCCGAACATTATGACTACGATCTCCGGTGACGAAATAATCCTTTGTCACAATACACAGATGCAAGTAATTACCATGGATAAGAGAAGTACGATCGGTTCTGGTACATGGACATCTACCAATATCAATACTGATTACCAGATTTGGCACAGAAGCACAGTGGGTGGCTCCAACGGTATGTCAATTCATGATATCTCCTTGAGAGATCCAGATAATCCCATTAACAGTGTAACAGGGCATATGTTCTATTATCGCTCGCTGGATGGTGGAATATCGTGGGACAAGCAAAATGCGATTATCCCTGGTTTGGATAATACCAAGTTTATAAATATGTCAGGTGATGCATATTCTATCACTTCTCAGGGCGATATGATTGCAATTGCTTATTGGGGTATATTTGATGATATACTGTTGGTAAAATCCATGGACAATGGTGATACATGGGCTACTACTATTGTAAAAGATTTCCCCATCGATAAATACGATGTTGATGTTACTGCTGTGTTGGACACTACTGAAACAAGTGATGAAACGGGCGCTATATTAATAGATGCCAACGGTATCGTTCATATGTGGTATAGCGAATTTATATTACTTGATGACAATCTGGGTGATGGATTCTTTACAAGTTTTCCTTTAGTTAATGGACTTATGTATTGGAACGAAACAATGGGAGATGATGAGCCGGTATCAATAGCAAGTATTGTAGATATCAACACAAATGGAACATTGGATATCGTTGATCAGGGAACTATTTCAGACTACAGGTACTCTTCGCTAATATCGTGGCCTTCTGCAGGTATTGATACTAATGGATGCATGTATGTCTCCTACTCAGGTATCCGCGAAGATCTTGACCAAGGAACGCAAAACTACAGACATATGTACGTGGTACGATCATGCGATGGAGGATGTACATGGTCGTTCCCTATGGACGTAACAGATTTACCTGGTGGCGGAAACAATTTTGCAGAATGTGTTTTTGGCTCAATGGCAGAGCTTGTTGATGATAATGTTCACATTGTCTATCAAAGAGATTTTGAACCTGGAATTGCTGTTGCTGGTGATATGGACTTGTTTGGTTCAAACGACATCGTCTATTTAAGCGTACCTGTTACTGACTTTGATACTATTCCGGCAGGTGTGTGCTTTGCAAAACTTAGTGGTGATACGCTTTTCTGTGCTGGTGACTCTGTCCTGCTGACTTCTAACTGTGGAAATTCATGGTTGTGGAGTACAGGAGAAACTACACAATCCATCTATTACAAAGGTGCTTTTGGTGCAGTTACTTGTGCGATTACGACTGACTGTGGAGTTCTTAACGAGTCAATTATGGTTTCAGCACCAAGTACGCCTCCAATGGTAACGGTGGCTTCTACAACGTTGGAAATGTGTAATGGTGATTCAGCCTGGATCACAGCAACTTCTAATGCCGGTGGAACATTTTTATGGACACCGGGAGGAGCAACAACCATGAGTATTGCAACTGACAGTGCGGGTACGTATGATGTAGCCGTGACAAATTGTGGTGGTTCTACCAATGCTTCGGTTACAATTTTAGAGCCTGTTGTACCACCTACATTTACGCTGAGTGCAACTCAGACTATCATGTGTAGCGGTGATACCTCCGTATTGTCAGTGTCCTCAGTTTCTCAGGGAACTTACATTTGGTCAACTGGAGATACGGCACAGACAACCACTGTTACGGATACGGGAACTTACACCGTTATAGTCTCAAACTGCGGTGGTGCGGATACCAGTTCAGTAACGATTAGTATTCCCAGTGCTCCTACAGCGACGATAACCGGGAATGATCCATTTTGTTATGGAGACACCATTACGCTTATGGCTGGAACAGAACCCAGCGCAACATACGTTTGGTCAAATGGCGACTCAACTCAATCGACGATGGTTGACACCACTACACTAATTACTTTAAGCGTAACGAACTGTGGAGGCACATCGAATGTTAGCGTTACACCTTCATTTGTACCGATACCAACGGTTAATGTTAGCGCTAATCCTTCAACAACTTTTTGCGATGATGGAGGAGTTACTACCGTTTCCTTAACGGCTTTTGCGTTTGGCAGTCCACCTTACACCTATGCGTGGTCTAACGCAGATACCACCCAGGCGATAACATTAGGTGCTACAGCTGAAACTGGTACTTATAACGTAACAGTTTCCAACATGTGCGGTGAAAGCGTTACATCAGACACAACATCAGTGACTATTCACACACCGCTTGTGGTAGATACGACTTCAATAGTAGATGCGTCTTCAACTGGAGCGAGTGATGGAGCGATTAATACCGCTGTAACTAGCGGCACTTCACCATATACCTATGCATGGTCTCCTGGTGGAAGTACTGACCCAAGCCCAAGTGGGTTGGCCAGTGGTACATATGACCTTAGCTTAACAGACGCTAATGGATGTGTTACTACATTATCCGCTACTGTGGGTGAGCCTGTTGGAATTTCTGAGCTGGAATTTGGATCGTTTAACATCCATCCAAATCCAAACAACGGTGAGTTTACTGTTGAGCTGGTAAATCTAGGCAATGACGAGTACAACATCGTCGTTAGAAATATCATCGGCCAGATAGTGTTTTCAGAAACTGTAATAGGAAATACTATTGATAAAATCGATGTAAACCTTACCGATCAGGAAAATGGCGTTTACTTATTGACGATTAGCAATTCTAATGGAATTAGAACAGAAAAACTGATTGTTCACTAAGTAAGTAATTTTTATTCAAGACATGCATACCCATCGCATTATTGCGGAACACAATTCTAAAAGGAAATCGTAACCGGACAGTTACTCATCAGATAAGATCAAATAGATTTGCTGTACCTACGTACCGGTTTAAGGTGAAGCCCTCACCGTATGCTACGCCAATTTGTTTCCCAAAATTAATTGCCTTCGACTCGATAAAACCCAAGAACTCTGGTGTAGATATAATGGTCTCAGGTTCACTGGATTTCGGGTCATAAAACTGGGATTTATGTGCCCCGACCGCCTCCATTTTCTGCTCGTAGAAGTTTGATATATCCACCACCACCGATGGCATGATCTCTTTAAACTGTATGTAGTGATACACTGCCTTCGGACGCCATGCCTCCAGATTTTCAATTTCCAACTTTCTCAGCCCGGAAATAAAACAGGCATCTGAAATAAGCTGCGCGGCATTACCGTGGTCTGGATGACGGTCTTCGACAGCGGTGGCCAGAACGATTTCCGGTTGATACTGCCTGATAAGTTTGACAATCTGCATCTTACTCTCCTGCGAATTTTCTAAAAAGGCATCCGGAAAATTGAGGTTCAATCTAAATTCTACGCCCAAAATATCAGCAGCTTTATCAGATTCCTTTTCCCTTATCTCAACGGTACCCCTGGTACCCATTTCACCCCTTGTCAAGTCTACAATACCGGCCTTCCTTCCCATCTTTACATGAGAAATAAGTGTTCCTCCACAGCCGAGCTCAACATCATCGGGATGTGCTCCAAAAGCGAGTATATCTAATTTAGAATCTGACATATACAGCGTTATTCTTCTTCAGCTGCTACTCCCTCTTCAATCCACATGGTTATCTTCTTGGAAGTTGGGTTAACCATAGATGAATATACCTGAACAAGCATGCCGTTTTCGTCAATAAGGTATTTTTGAAAATTCCACTTCACGTTACCACTTTTAACTCCGTTTTCCTCTTTAGAGGTGAGCCATTTGTATATGGGGTCTATGTCATCCCCTTTTACCGATATTTTGTTCATCATTAGAAATGTTACACCATAATTCTGCCGGCAAAATGTGGCAATTTCAGTATTCGATCCCGGTTCTTGTTTACCAAAGTTGTTGGCTGGAAATCCAACAATAGTAAATTTATCGCCTCCGTATTTCTCATACAGCTCTTGTAAATCTTTATATTGAGGCGTAAATCCGCAATTAGATGCGGTGTTCACCACCAAGACTTTCTTTCCCTTTAATTGACTTAGGTTAAATTCTTTCCCTTCAAGGGTATTTGTGGTGTAATCGTGGAAGGATTTCTGATTCTGTGACAAGGCGATATTGCTAATTAACATCAATAATAATAGTTTTGTTCGCATCTTAACTATATTTCCTGCAAAGGTATTAAATAATAATTTTGGGATTAGCACAAGAAATAAGGCACCTGCTGTTAAAGGAGTTGATCCTGGAAAAACGGCAGAAATACAGCTTCATTGGAATTCTGTTGTATGTAGTCTCCACGGTCTTTGTCTGTTACTTATCCTTTAAGATTATTACAGATGTTCAAACGTGGAACGCACTGTTCTGGATTATCCTGTTATTCAGCTCTGTGAGCGCAGTTGCCAAGAGCTTCATCTCTGAAAAGCCGGAGACACAGCTATACCTCTATACGATTACAAGCCCTGAGAGCATAATATTATCTAAACTCATCTATAATGCAGGAATGATGATCTTCCTAGCGCTCCTCTGTTTTGGTATTTACAGCCTCTTTTTGGGAAATGTAGCTGTTGATATCCCCCTGTTTACCATTTCAATAGTGCTTGGAGGCGTAGGCCTCTCCTCCTTATTCACCATGATTTCAGCTATTGCCTCAAAAGCCGATAACAGCAGTGTGTTGATAGCCATTTTGGGATTTCCAATTATCCTTCCATTCTTGATAACAATAATTAAATTATCCACCAATGCCATCGTTGGTGCGGAGTGGTCAGAAAGCTACCAATATTTAGGCGTTCTTGCGCTACTCAACCTGATTGTAGTTACCTTATCCTACATATTATTTCCCTACCTTTGGAAAGAATAATTCTAATACCATTTTGAAAAAAAATTGGTGGAAAATATTGAGTGTTGGTTTGCTCTGTTACGTGATTATTGCGGGATTTTTAATTGACGTACCGGCACTTCCCATACTTCACGAAACCATAAGAAACTTGTTTTTTCATGTAACAATGTGGTTTGCCATGATGATCATTATGCTGTCATCCATGATATCCAGCATTAGATTCCTTT
>JYMV01044333.1_pt1 | contig 11028 bp, 11 predicted proteins | sample 338911 | NCBI WGS metagenome assembly JYMV01 (sample SAMN03354496, study PRJNA234377) | hydrothermal vent metagenome | biome: Deep sea; feature: Hydrothermal plumes at the Eastern Lau Spreading Center, Western Pacific Ocean; material: Seawater | place: Tonga | collected 2009 | depth 2000 m m
TCTGCTTTTTTTGCTTCCTTAGGTGCTTCTGCTTTTTTTTCTTCCTTAGGTGCTTCTACTTTTTTTGCTTCCTTAGGTGCTTCTGCTTTCTTTCTATCTTTTTTTGGAATAGCTTTTTGCGGATTGTTACTATTTGCAGGCATTGGAATAATTTGTTTTTCTCCTAAAATTCTTGCCACTCTAATTGTTGGCTTTGCTCCTTGACTAATCCAATACTTAATTCTATCAGTCTCAAGTCCTAATCTTTCTTTTTTTTCTTTTGGTAATAGAGGATTAAAAAAACCTAATTTTTCTATAAATCTTCCATCTCTTGCAAACCTACTGTCAGCTACAACGATTTTATAAACAGGTCTTTTTTTTGTTCCTCCCATTGATAGTCTTAATTTTAGCATTTCTTCTCCTTTTTATTATTTAAGTTGATTAAAAAGCTCTGGTGGTATGCCTTTATCACTCATACCTTTCAGGTTTCCTTTTGACATCTTCTTCATCATTTCAGACATCATTTTAAATTGTTTTAGCAATTTATTGATAGTGGCTACATCTGTTCCAGAACCATTAGCAATTCTTTTTCTTCTTGAACCATCAATTATTTTTGGGTTCTCGCGTTCGTTTATAGTCATTGATAAAATTATTGCTTCATTTTGTGTTATAATTTTTTCATCAACACCAGCTTTATCCATCTGAGATTTAATTTTTGAAACACCTGGCATGAAAGACATTAAACCTTCTATTCCACCCATTTTTTTCATTTGTCTTAATTGAGTTAAATAATCTTGCATAGAAAAGTTTCCCTTTTTTAAATTCTCTTCTGTTTTTTTAATATTCTCTTCTCCTAAATCTTCTGCAGCTTTTTCTACTAAAGATACAATATCCCCCATTCCAAGAATTCTGTTGGCAATTCTATCTGGATGAAAAACTTCAAAATTTTCTATTTTTTCTCCAATTCCTAAAAATTTTATTGGAACTTGAGAAACAAATTTCATACTTACAGCAGCCCCACCTCTACCATCGCCATCTGCTCTAGTAAGAATTATTCCTGAAACATTAACTGTATTTTTAAATTCTTTTGCTACTTCTGCAGCTACTTGTCCTGTAAGTGAATCGGCTACTAAAATAACTTCACTAGGTTTAATAATTTTTTCAATTTCTTTAATCTCACTCATCATTTGAAGATCTATTTGAGTTCTTCCAGCAGTATCAAAAAGTATCACTTCTGCGCCATTTAAAGTTGCTGCACTAAGCGCTCTTTTACATATATCTGCAGGTAGTTGACCTTCAATTGCTGGTAAAGTTAAAATGTTGTTTTGTTCACCTAATTTTTTTAACTGTTCTTGAGCTGCAGGCCTATAGACGTCTAAACTGACCATCATAATTTTTTTCTTTTTATTTTTTTCTAGAAATTTTGCTAGTTTAGCTGTCGTTGTAGTTTTTCCTGAACCTTGTAAACCAATTAACATTATTGGGACTGGTGGAACTGCATTTAAATTTATCTCAGAATTACTTTCTCCCAATAAATGGACTAATTCATCATGAACGATCTTGACTACCATTTGGCCAGGTGAAGTAGACCGAATAATTTCTTGTCCTAAAGCTTTAGGCTTAACATTATTTACAAACTCTTTTGCAACAGAAAGAGAAACATCAGCTTCAAGTAACGCTTGCCTAATATTTCTAAGCCCTTCATCAACTTGCTTTTCATCAAGTGAAGGTGACTTTTTTAAAGAAGAAAATATTTCTTCAAATTTATTTGTCAAATTTTCAAACATAATTACGCACAGCAGTAAACGCACTAGTGGGCGAACCCTCGCTGACTAGTGTCGATCTCTTTGTTTCCAAAGACACCGCAAATTGCTGTTTTTGCGGAAACGACGCCAAATTATAATAGAGGTTCAAAAAGTCAATAAATAAGTTAAATATCTAATATATGGATATTAAAGCTTTTAAAATGGATGGTTTAGGTAATGATTTTGTAATCATTGATCAAAGAACCAAAAATATAGAATTTTCTAAAAAACAGATAATTAAAATTTGTGACAGAAATTTTATAGGTTGCGATCAACTTATAATTATAAAAAAAAATAGAGAATTAGATGCTGGCTTAGAATTTTATAATTCTGATGGAAGCGTTTCTGGTGCATGTGGGAATGGTACAAGATGTGTTGCTTATCTTTTATCAAAAGAAAATAATAAAAAAGAAATTACTGTTTGGACTGCTTCTGGAATTATAAAATTAAATATTTTAAAAGATAATTTAGTAGAAGCTCAAATTGGTGTACCTAAAATTAAATGGAATGAAATTCCAATAAATGAAAATAAAAATACTAAAAATCTTGGTATTAAGATTATGGATGAAAATAATAATGAACATATTGGTGGTACAGCAATTAATGTAGGCAACCCTCATGTTATTTTTTTTGTGGAAAGCATTGACAATTTTAATATTAAAAAAATTGGACCCACAATTGAAAATAATAAACTTTTTCCTGAAAAATGTAATGTTACTATTGCTGAAGTAATTAACCAAAACCTAATCAAAGTTAAGGTATGGGAAAGAGGCGCAGGGCAAACAAAAGCTTGCGGCACAGCAGCTTGTGCAACTGCAGTAGCTGGAAATATAAATGGCTTTACAAAAGCAATAACTGATATTGAATTTGAACTTGGAAAGTTATCAATTTTTCTTGATGAAAAAAATAATGTCCACATGAAAGGACCTGTTTCTGAAATAAAAGAGATAGACATAAAATTTTAATGGGAATATTTGAAAAATTTAAAATAGGTTTTAAAAAAAGTGCATCTACTTTTACCTCAGGCTTAAGAGATATTATTGTAAAAAAAGAAATTGATGACAAAACTTTGGATCAAGTTGAGGAGTATTTAATTGAATCTGATGTTGGCGTTGATTCAGCTTCTGAAATAAAAAAAATTATTTCATCAGAAAAAATTGATCCAAAAAAAGAAACAATAAACGAAGTAAATTTAATTCTTAAAAATTATATAATAAAATTAATGAGACCATTGGAAAACAATGTTTTTTTTAAAAAAAATGATAAACTTAAGATAGTGCTTATTTCTGGCGTAAATGGTGTTGGTAAAACAACAACTATTGGCAAAATTGGTAAAATTCTAAAATCAAATGAAAATAAAATTTTATTTTCAGCTTGTGATACTTTTAGAGCGGCTGCAATTGAGCAATTAGAAAAATGGGCCAAAAAAATTGATGTAGAAATAATTAAATCAAGTCAAGGCTCAGACCCTGCGTCTGTTGCATATAAAGCAATTGATGTTGCAAAAAAAAATAATTTTAATCATGTCTTAATAGATACAGCTGGACGATTACAAAATAAAAAAAATTTAATGGATGAATATAAAAAAATTGCAAATGTTGCAAAAAAAATTGATAATAAAGCTCCTCATGAAGTAATATTAATTTTAGATGCAACTACAGGTCAAAATATATTAAATCAAGTAGAAGAATTTAATAAAATAATTCCTATAACTGGATTAATTATGACAAAACTTGATAGCACAGCTAAGGGCGGAATATTAATAGCTGTTGCAAAAAAATATAAATTGCCAATTATTGCGCTTGGACTTGGAGAAAAAGAAGATGATTTACAAATATTTAATGCACAAAAATTTGCGAGCGCGTTTATTGAAACTAATTAATTAAATTTTGAGATATTAAAGGCTTATAATAATTACATTTATAAGTTTCGTTCATTGTTGAAAAGCCACAATCTTTTGTAACTGAAGAAATTATAAAATTCAATTTTCCTTTAGTTAAATATTTATGTAATTTCCTTGTTGATATATCAAATTTGAAATTTTGATTAATATTTTTAACTGCACTTACCATGATTAAAGTTTTATTATCTTTCATTAAATAATAAGCAAAGTCTTCTGGAAAAACTGGAAAATCATAATTAGATAAATAAAACTTTACATGTCTTGGAAACCAATCGTATGTTATTAAAGGTTCAGTTTCTTTTGTTTTATTATTATAAATATATAAATCTTGTGGATAATCATTGATATAATTAAATTCTTCACCTTTTGCTAAAATTGCCTTTTTTCTAGTTTTAAAAAATAAAGTAAAACTGTTGTCATGTGATACCATGTGTCCAACATTCAAAATATCCTCTACATTTTCCTTGATTGGGTTAGGGTCTGCAACAGCTTTTATACTTAGTAAAAATAAATATATTAAAAAAATTAATATTTTAAATCTCATTTAATAATAAACTATATTTGAATTTGGTAAAAGATTTGTCTGAATTATGTCTAAATTTTATATTTTTTAAATTACTATATTTGATATTTAGAATATGGTTATTAGTATAAAATGAAAAAAATATTTAATTTTGCATTATACGATTTTGCTAATTCTGCTTTTACAACTATTATAATAACTTTCATTTTTTCAACATATTTTGCAAAACAAATTGCACCTACGCCAATTTTAGGTCAATCTTATTGGGGTTGGACAATAGGAATAACTGGTTTATTAATAGCTTTAATTGGTCCATTTATTGGCTCATTTGCTGACAAAAAAAATTGTATAAGATTATTCATAAGATTGTTTACAATTTGTTGTATTTTTTTTACTTCTCTCTTATGGTTTGCAAAACCTTCAGAAAATTATTTAATTTTTACTTTAATTATTGTTGCTATATCTAATTTTTTCTATGAACTAAGTTTAATATTTTACAATTCAATATTAAGAAATATTTCAAAAGATGCTGATTTAGGTAAATCCTCCGGATTTGGTTTTGGATTAGGATATGTGGGAGGAATATTAATTTTAATTATTTGTATAAAAGTATTTATAGATAATAATGTTTTACCATTTGGACTTTCAAAGGAAAACGCAGAAAATATAAGAGCAACTTCTATTGTGGTAAGTTTATGGTATTTAATCTTTTCTATACCTTTTTTATTTTCTTTAAAAAAAGAAGTTAGAAATAAAATTGAAGAAACTTCAAGCAGTTTAACTAAGATTAAAAATTTAGTTTGGAATAATGGATTAAATAATCTTGGCAAATTTTTGTTTGCAAGAATGCTTTATGCAGATGGTTTAAATGCAATAATAGTAATGGGAGGGATATTTGCCGTTGGAGTATATAACTTAGAAATTAAAGATCTGTTAGTTTTGTCGGTACTAATGAATATTACTGCATTTATAGGAGCAATTTTAGGAGGATATGCAAATGACAAATTTACTTCAAAATCTGTTATTATTTTTTCTCTCATAGGTTTGATTGTTTCATCTACAATAATTCTTTTTATTAAAACTAAAATATTTTTTTTAATTTTTGCATCAATAAATGGTTTTTTTATTGGTCCGGTTCAATCTGCTAGCAGGGTATTTATTACAAAATCTATAGATTTAAATAATCAAGCTGCTGGTTTCGGTTTGTTTGCTCTATCTGGAAAATTAACTTCTTTTATTGGGCCACTTTTAGTTGCCACGGTTACTTTTATCACTAATAGCCAAAGAATAGGCTTTTCATCAGCAATAATTCTTCTTTTATTAGGTTTAATAGTTTTAATAAGTGTTAAAAAAATTTAATTAAGACTTTTAAGAAATAATTCAATTTTATTTACTAAATTTTGATTAAATTCCATCATGTGATCATCGTTTTCAGTAAAATATTTTGATTTTGGCTTATTAGCCAAATTATAAATTTCTTTACCCATATAAAAAGGAACAACTTTATCTTTTTCACCATGCATGATTAATACGGGAAATTTTATATTTTTTATTTTGTTTTTGCTTTCATATTTATCCTTAAGAAGTAATTTAATTGGAAATAAAGGATAATGTTTTCTTCCTAAATCTACCATAGAAGTAAAAGGTGATTCGAGAATCATTCCAGCAAAATCTCTGTTTTGACCGACTTCAATAGCAACAGATGCGCCAAGAGACTCTCCATACAAAATGATCTTTTCATCTGTTACTCCTTTTAAATTTAACCAATTTAATGCACTTTTAGCATCTTGATACAGTCCAAATTCGGATGGTTTTCCAGTGCTGCCACTATAACCTCTCCATGTGATAATTAAAAAATTTACATCTAAATTTCCTAAAAAATTAAGTTTATAAATTCTATTATCTAATGTGCCTGCATTGCCATGAAAGAAAAGAATAGTTTTTTTTTTTGGATCTTTTAGATGAAACCATCCTTTTAAATTAATATTATCTTTAGTTTTTATATTTATATTTTCAAAACTGTGGATTAATCCATCACCTTTTAAATGACTATTAACACTTGGATAATATAAAAGTTTTCTTTGAAAAATATAAAGTCCTAAAGTAACAATTAAATATACGGCAAAAATAAATATTAAAGTATAATAAATTTTATTCATTTCTTTTACTTAAGATAAAATATATAATAAAAATAATGAAAATAAAAGTCGGAGATAAATTGCCCGATGCAAAGGTTTTCCTATTAGAAAAAGATCCAAAAGAAGTATCAATAAAAAAAATTATTAATGGTGAAAAAACAATTTTATTTGGTCTTCCTGGCGCTTTTACGCCAACTTGTTCTGGAAAACATCTGCCAAGCTTCATAAATGCATCCGAAGAAATTAAAAAAAGGGGAATTAAAAAAGTTATTTGTATATCTATCAATGATCCATACGTAATGGACGCATGGGGAAAAAGCCAAAATTTAAAAAATCAAATAATACTATTAGCTGATGTCCAAGGAGAATTTACCAAAAAAATAGGCGCAGAATTTAACTGGCGAGGCTGGGGATTAAGATCGGTGAGATATACAATGTTATTAGAGAATGAAGAAATAAAAAAAATAGTAGTGGAAGAAGGTAAATGTGAACTTACTGCAGCTGATAATTTTTTAAGAGAAATATAAAAAAGTTATTTTATATTTATTTTGTTATTGCTTTATAGGAATCATAAAAAAGTAAAAATATACAAAAAATTACTATTATCCAAAATGGGATACTTCTTGTAAAACCAGCTAAACCAGTACTAATGCTCCAAGCTAAACCTGTTACAAATATAACAAACAGTGCAGCACCAATTATTATTGTAATTTTTTCACTTATTTTCATTATTTTATTTTACCTGTTAACCAAGTTGCATTTCTAAATAATCTTTCATCATCATAAAGAGAGGAAACTAATTGTATCCCTATAGGAAGTTTATTTTTTCCTTGCAATAGTGGCAAGCTAATTGATGGCATTCCACAATAAGTCCAGATTGTGCAAAAAATTGGATTACCAGTTGTTTTTAAATCTTTGGGTGCTTCGCCACATGCAGATGGTGTTAATATAGCATCATAATCATGAAAAAATTCATCAAAGTATGCAGTAACTTCATTTATTTTTAAACAAGCTTCGTTATATTCAATAGCTTTATATTTTTGCCCTCTCTCTATTGCTTCAACTATTTGATCACTTAATAAATTTTTGAATTTTTGATAATCAATTGAAAAAGACTTGGCCATATCTGACTCTGCAATTATTTTATGCCATTTTGGAATTTCAGAAAAAGCTTTTGGAAGTTCAACATCTTTTATTTGTCCTTTTAATTCGTCTTTTACTTCACCAAACGCTTCTTTTGCATCTCCTTCTAATTCATTCATAAAAGGTAAATTAATATAAGCTAATAATGGTTCCATCGGTGGTTTTTCTTTGCTTGCAGTTAACAGCTTAGGTTTTGCTCTTAAAGTTGAATCTGGATCTAATTTATCATATCCAAAAAGCTGTTCACTAATTAATGCTGCATCTTCAATTGAATTTGAAAAAACGCCAATTTGATCTAATACTTGAGAAACTTGCATTACCAAATGCCTAGAAATTAATCCTTTACTAGGTTTATATCCAACAACACCACAAAAAGAAGCCGGCCTAATAACTGAACCATTAGTTTGAGATCCAACTGCAAGAGGAACCATATTAGCTGCTACGGCAGCAGCTGATCCCATAGAAGATCCACCTGGGGTCCTTGTTGGATCGTGTGGATTTTTTGTTTTACCAGGAGTTAAATGAGCAAGCTCTGCAGTCACAGTTTTACCCATAATTATAGCTCCTGCCTGTTTTAATTTTGAAACAACGGTGCAATCACTTAAACTAGGATTTTTTTTATGCGCTTCACTTCCATCAAGTGTTGGCATATCTTCAGTATCAAAAATATCCTTAATACCTACGGGAATACCATGAAGATTTCCTTGTACCTTACCTGCTTGACGATCTTCGTCTAATTTTTTAGCTTGGCTTATTGCTAAGTCTGGTTCGAAAAATTTCCACGCTTCAATTTGGTTATCTTTTTTATTAATTTGTTCTATATAACTTTTAACTAACTCCTCAGATTTAATTTCTCCTTTTTTTAATTTATTAGAAAGTTCAATAACTGATAAACTAGATAATGACATAAAATTATTTACCTATACCAAAAAAGTAGTCCGGTAAAAATAAAGCCATCCCTGGAAAATTATACATTAATACCATTGTAAATATTACTATTGCTAAATACGGAAAGATACTTTTAAAAATTTCTATAAGTTCAATTTGGTCTCCTACAACTCCCTTTAAATAATATGCTGCCATTGCCATAGGTGGAGTAAGGAACGAGGTTTGAAGATTCAATGCTATTAACATAGCAAAGAAATACGGGTTTACTCCATACGTATCTAACATTGGTAAAAAAATTGGAACAAATATAATTAATATTTCTGTCCACTCTAATGGCCAGCCTAATAAAAATATTATTAACTGAACTAAAACAAGAAATTGCCAAGGTTCAAGATGAAATCCTAATATCCAATGTTCAATTATAGCATGTCCACCTAAGTATGAAAAAATTGAAGCAAAGGTCCAAGATCCTACAAACAGCCAACAAACCATGGCTGTTGTTTTTGCAGTTAAAAAAACTGATTGTTTTAATCCCGTCCAAGTTAAAGATTTATAACAAAATGCTAAAAATAATCCCCCAAAAGCTCCAATTGCTGCTGCTTCGGCAGGTGTTGCTAATCCGAATAAAATTGAACCAAGTACTGACATGATTAATAATGCCAATGGAACAAATGAAGTTAACAATTGAATAATGATAACCCTTGTAGGAGGAACTTCCTCTTCTAATGGTTTTGGTGCAATGCTTGGTTTAAAGTATGCATATGTAATAACATAAATCATATAAAAACCAGCTAACGTAAATCCAGGAATTATTGCTGCAGCATACAGCCTTAATGGAGACAATTCTGCTATGGCCGCATAAACAATAAGCATAATACTTGGTGGAATTAAAATACCTAAAGTTCCTCCTGCACAAATAACGCCAGAGGCAAAACCTCTGTGATAACCAGCTTTTACCATTGCAGGAAAAGCCAGTAGTCCCATTAATGTTACTACAGCTCCAATAATTCCACTTGCAGTGGCAAATATTGCGCATGTTGCTAACGCTGCAACTGCCATTGATCCTGGAAGATGGCGCGTTGCTAATTGTAAACTAAAAAATAAACGATTAACTATATTTGCCCTTTCAACAACATATCCCATGAATAAAAATAACGGGATTGCAACAAGCACATCATTTTCCATGACCGAATAAGTATTTTGGTTAAGTAAATAAAAAATCCGGTTATTTAAAAGATTGTCTGCCTGAAAATATGCGTAATAGCCAAAACCAACTCCCATAGCAATTAAAGTAAATGCTATTGGAAATCCTAGTAGAACTAGAAAAATAAATAATGATAACATGAATATTGCAACTTGTGGATCTGTCATCTAATTTTTTAAAACCTCTTTTTCTCTTTCTGCTTCTTTCGCTTTTCTAATTAAATCTTCTTCAGTTTCACGGACATCCTCATGTCTATTCATCCATTCACCATTTTTAATACATAAAATACATCTCATACACTCTGATATTCCTTGCAAAATTAACAAGCCACCAGCTAAGGGTATTAAAGATTTAAAATAATAGATTTGTATTCTTGCAGGACTGTTCCAGCTTACTTCTTTATATCTCCAAGAATCGGATGCAATTTCATAGCCAAAATAAAATAAGGCTAACATTCCTGGAAAGAAAAATAATATATATAAAGTTAAGTCAATCCAAGCTTGCACCCTAACTGCAAATAAACGATATAGTACGTCTCCTCTAACATGTGCGTCTTGGGCTAATGCATAAGGGCCTGCCATCAAAAATAATGCGCCATACATTTGAACCATCATATCGAAGACCCAAACCGTTGGGGCATTTAACACATATCTTACAAAAACTTCATAAGTTACTGAGAGAGTTAAAATTAAGATACACCAACCAAATGCTCTTCCAACCCATATGCTTAAACTTTCAAAAAAATAAATATATTTTTCCATTTAGTAACAACCTTAAAAAATGAACTTATATAAATTAGTTTAAAACTCAATAAAAAAGGGCGACCGTATAGGTCGCCCTTAAAATAAAATTTTCTAAATTATTTAGATAGCTTTAGCCGGATCACCGAAATGATGTTTATAAGCCATTCCATAATCAGGAGAGTTAAGCAATAAGTATGCCATAACTTTTTTAGCATAACCTTTTTGCGAATCTACAACTTTTTTGAAAAATGGATCTGCTGCATTAAATTTCTTCACTATCACATCCCATGCTTTCAACTGATCTTGCATAACTCCATCAGGTGTACGATAAATATTTACACCAAGCTTGTTTTTCAATTTAACAAGGTCATCGGCATATCTTAGAGTGTTATGCCAGAAGAAATTTGAGTTTTCTGCTTCTGAAGCGTACTCAAGAATTTTTTGCAATTCTGGAGCAAGTCCATCAAATGTCTTTTTGTTAAATGTAATCTCAAATGCTTCCTGTGATTGGTGAAAACTTGCTAAGTGATAATGTTTTGATACATCTTGCATACCAAAGTCACTATCAGAAGTTGGGTTATTAAACTCCGCAGCATCAATTAAACCACTCTTCATTGCTGCTTGAATTTCCCCACCAGGTAATTGAACAACTGACATTCCCATTTCACCTAGAACGTCTGCAGCTAATCCCACAGTACGATA
>JYMV01020945.1_pt1 | contig 11027 bp, 8 predicted proteins | sample 338911 | NCBI WGS metagenome assembly JYMV01 (sample SAMN03354496, study PRJNA234377) | hydrothermal vent metagenome | biome: Deep sea; feature: Hydrothermal plumes at the Eastern Lau Spreading Center, Western Pacific Ocean; material: Seawater | place: Tonga | collected 2009 | depth 2000 m m
CCGCTTCGACTTCCATCACTTCTTTGCCCTTATAATAACCGCAATGCGCACAAATATGATGCGGACGGGTCATCTCATGGCACTGGGTGCACTCTGTATAGGCAGGGGAACTAAGGGCCAAGTGCGACCGGCGCATTCCCTGCCTGGATTTGGATGTTTTCTTCTTTGGTACAGCCATAATATCTCCCTATTTCAACTTATCTTTTAATTTTTGTAAAACTGCCAAGCGCGGATCGTAAGGCTCTTCGTTATTACAATCGCAATTATTCTCATTCAGGTTTGTCCCGCACTGCGAGCACAACCCGGAACAATCCTCCCGGCACAACCTGACTTGAGGCAGGCTCAATAATATCAAATCCCGAACAGGGCAAGACAGATCAATCCGACCCTCTTCATAGAATTCCTGTTCAAAATCCAGATCAGTCAGTTCAATTTTTTTTCCAGTCTCGCAATTTTCAACCCTGGCTATGAAATGAACCCTGAGCTTATTCTTTACCGGAAAACTAAAACCAATCAGGCACCGGGTACACGTTACCGAGAGACCCGTTTCCAACAAACCCTGGCACAGGATTTCCTGATCAATTTTTACCAACCTCCCCTGAATTTTAACATCTTCCGTTAAGACACAATCGGGCGGGTCGATATTAAAGTGCTGTTTGGATTCGAGCACTTCAAAACTCTGACCTTCTTCATCGATTTTATCAATTTCAAAAATCATGGCTTGAAAAAACCTTTGAATTCAAACCCTTTGTAAATCCGGAAGCTCAATTCATAAGGAGGGATATCGAGGGGGAATGTTATCTTTTATAGCAAAACCAGTCAAGAAAATAATTCCACTCGGCGTGGGGCCAATGTGCAATAACTTTCTCTGGCGAAAGAAGAGGTTCCCTCGGCTTAAATGAGGTTGTACTCCCTCTTTAAAAAGAGGGGGCCATTAAACCTCGCCACCGGCGGCTCGCCGGTCAGCCAGCTCTAGGATGGAACCGGTCATGGACTTCCAACATTCTTTTTGCAAGGATATGGGTGTAGATTTGCGTGGTAGAGATATCGGCATGACCCAGCATTTGCTGGACCGATCTTAAATCGGCTCCCCTCTCCAATAAATGCGTTGCGAAGGCGTGTCTCAAGGTATGCGGGGACACCGTGGTTTTAATATCGCACTGGCGCACGTACCCTTTTAATAGTTTCCAGAACCCCTGCCGGGTCATGGCTTTGGACCGCCGGGTCAGGAATAACTCTTCCACCCTTTGCCCCCTCGCCAGAACAGGCCGAGAATTCAATAAATAGTCCTCCAGAGACCTTCTTGCAACCATCCCTATCGGTACAATACGTTCTTTGGCTCCCTTTCCCATGGTTCTCAGGCTACCGGTAACCAAATCCAAATTATGCCCTTTTATCGATATCAGTTCTGAGACACGCATTCCCGTTGCGTATAAAACCTCCAGCATGGCCTGATTTCGCAAACCAATGGGGGTGTCCAGATCAGGGCAACGCAAAAGCCTGTCCACTTCGGCCAAGGACAGGATATCGGGAAGCTTTCTCCACCGGCGCGGAGTTTCTAAAATCTCTGCGGGATTTTCTTTGAGTAGTTTATCCTCACATAAATAACGGAAAAGGGATTTGATCGATGACAAACTTCGGGCAATGGAAGTTGGCGACAATCCCTCCTCCCGCAATAATAGAAGAAACCCGCGAATTTGCGCAGTTGTCACAGAAGACACTGCAATTGCAGGAAATGCCCTGGCAAATCGCTTCAGATCCCGACAATAACCTGAAACTGTGTGAGGCGAATGTCTTTTTTCAATGCGTAAATATTCTGAAAATTCTCGAATTAAGGTATCCATGGGAAAATTATGCTATAAATTTCAATAAGTTACAATTATTATTTTGGTTTTTTTCCTGCAATCTGTTAAGCTAAGTCATTATTAATCATGGACAGAATGTCAGGACAATGAAATTAACCCCTTATTGGTTTATACCCTTCCATAAGCTCCGGATCGCTTGACCTCTCCCCCGTGGCAGAATCGTTGCTGAAATCCTACTGCCCGCTTATTTAGCATTCATTAAATTGCATTCAAACTTAAACTTTTTATATAACAGGCAACTATTGTGAATCAGGAATCAATCAGAAATATTGGAATCATTGCCCATGTTGATCATGGAAAGACCACATTGGTCGATTGCCTTCTTAAACAGAGCGGAATGTTCCGGGACAATGAACTCTCGGGAACCTGCATCATGGACACCAACGAATTGGAGAGAGAACGGGGAATCACTATTTTTTCCAAAAACGCGGCGATAAAATATAAGGGTTATAAGATCAATATCGTAGATACGCCTGGCCATGCGGATTTCGGCGGGGAGGTAGAACGAATTCTAAAAATGGTCAATGGGGTCCTGCTTCTTATAGATGCCGTAGAGGGTCCTATGCCACAAACACGGTTTGTATTGAAAAAATCTCTCGATTTGGGGCTCAAACCCATTGTTGTTATAAACAAAATCGACCGCCCTGCGGCACGGATTGAAAAAGTGGTCGATGAAGTTTTTGACCTGTTTGTAGAACTTGGTGCAAATGACGAACAATTGGACTTCCCCATCATTTACACTTCGGCCAAGCAGGGAATTTCAAGAATCAATCCCGAAGACCCTGACCGGGATATTACCCCTCTTCTTGACCTTATCATCGAAAAAGTTCCTTCTCATCAGGGGGATCCCGATGGTCCTTTTCAAATGTTGGTATCCTCCATGGATTATGACGATTATGTGGGAAGGATCGCCATCGGAAAAATTATGCGGGGACAGATCAAGGTAAAAACCCCCTATACCCAGATTGACCGGCAGGGAGATATGAAGACCTTTACCCCTTCCAAATTATACTGTTTTGAAGGGTTGAAAAAAGTGGAATCAACGTCAGCGGTCACCGGGGACATTATTGGCATCGCCGGAATGAAAGAAGTGGAAATTGGGGAAACCATTGCGGACTCAAGTTCCCCGGAACCCCTTCCGGTCATTGAAATTGACGAACCCACTCTGGCTATTCATTTTTGTTCCAACACCTCGCCTTTCGCGGGACAGGAAGGCGAATTTGTCACTTCCCGGCAATTACGCGATCGTTTATTTAGGGAAATCCGCTCCAACGTTTCTCTCAGGGTGGAGGAAACCGATATGCAGGACACCTTCAAGGTATCCGGGCGGGGTGAGTTGCATTTAACTATTTTGATAGAAACGATGCGGCGTGAAGGCTATGAGTTTTCCATTTCCCGGCCAGAAGTTTTAATCAAAAACATTGATGGCGTCCCTCACGAACCGGAAGAGTTTGTGATGCTGGATATTGAAGACGCTTATATGGGGCCCGTTATGGAGGCCATGGGAAAACGAAAAGCCAGCTTGAAAAACATGATTCAAGGGGGAGCCACTGCGCGACTTGAATTCGTTATTCCCACACGTGGGCTTTTCGGGTTTCGATCAGAGTTTCTCACGTTAACCAAAGGCACGGGAATCATCAATCGTAATTTTCATAACTTCACCAAGCATTGCGGTGAAATCGCCCAGCGCACCACCGGAGTTTTAATTGCCATGGAAAGCGGGAAAACAACCGGTTTCTCCCTATTCAATTTACAGGAAAGAGGTTCCATGTTTCTCGGACCTGCCGAGAAAGTTTATACCGGGATGATTGTCGGAGCAAACAATAAAGATAACGATCTGGTGGTTAATATTTGCAAGGAGAAAAAGTTAAGTAATATGCGCGCCTCCGGTTCTGATGTGAATATCATTCTTACGCCGCCATTATTAATGAGCCTGGAACAGATTCTTGGTTTTCTGAATGAAGACGAATTGGCGGAGATCACTCCGAAAAGCATTCGTTTGAGAAAAAAGATCCTGAACGAAAATGATAGAAAAAAATTTGGAAGAGCGCGCAATGCCATTCCCGTTTCCGTGTCTTGATTGTTCCATTTCAATTGCCCGGATTTTCGAAATGATGTAGAATCAGCCACCTTTCATATGTCGAGGATTATTTTTGAACAACATCAATTCATCTTTCAAGTCCCCAAAACTTTTTCGGTAAACCAATCCATCACAAATTATAAACCGGGATGATATTTATCCGGTAATTGGATTCCTATGGAACGTACAACCCTCGTTCAACACATCAGACAGCAGGAAAAAGCTAATCCCGGAGCAACCGGTGAGTTCAGAGCCTGATGAATGAAATTATGGTGGCGGCCAAGATTATATCTCTTCAGGTCAATAGCGCTGGGATTGGGGAGGATATCTTCGGGCTTACCGGAAAAATAAATATTCATGGAGAAGAAGTTAAAAAACTGGATGAGTTTTCTGACATTACTTTCACTAAGATTATAGGTCAGTCTGGCACAGTATGCGCGATCACCTCGGAAGAAAAGGAAGAGCCTTTTATAATTCCCATTGAAGACGACCGTGGAAAATATATTTTCATGATGGATCCTCTGGATGGGTCTTCCAACATTGATGTCAATGTCAATATCGGTACAATATTTTCTATTTACAGGAAGAAAAGTTTAGGCGATATCGTCACGGACGAAGATCTCATGCAAAAAGGTGAGGACCAAATTGCCGCAGGTTACATTGTATATGGTTCCAGCACGATTTTTGTCTACACATCCGGTCAAGGTGTCCACGGGTTTACGCTTGACCCGACACTAGGTGAGTTTTTTCTCTCTCATCCCGATCTGGTTATCCCTGAGCGGGGCTCCACCTATAGTATCAACGAAGGCAACTGGGTGATTTGGGATGAATCACAAAAGGACTTGGTGGCTTATTTAAAGGAAGACGACCCCTCTACAGGGCGGCCCTATAAATTACGTTACATAGGTTCATTGGTGGCAGATTTTCACAGGACTTTATTGAAGGGTGGAATCTTCATGTATCCAAAAGATACGAAAAGCCCAAAAGGAAAATTGCGGTTCTCCTTTGAAGCAGCACCCTTGGCTTTCATCGTGGAACAAGCCGGAGGAAAAGCTTCAACAGGAAACCAACGGATTCTGGATATTACTCCAACCAGTATTCACGACCGCTTGCCTCTCTTCATCGGCAGTAAAAATGATGTGGAAATGTCAGAAAAACGCCTCGCCGCTACGGTAAATAAGGGCAGTTGGTTCAAATGGTTGAGCGGATAATCGGCGAACCGCCGGTGGCAATGCCCGGAAGAAATGGGCAATAACTTTTACAGTGCTCAATTCGTATTGGCGGCTTAATAAACTATCGCTATTTGCCTCCCTCGATAGAGGGTGGTTAGCAACAACTCATCTGAACTGAAAGAGTTCCTGCCCAGTTGTAGCCCTCCGGGGCATGAAAGCTAATGAAGAGATATCACGCCCCTGCGGCGAGCAGTCGCCAGGGGATAGTCAGTATAAAACCTATCAATTATGAAAATTCAAAGCATACGCGGTGTTAAAGATATCCTGCCCGATGAAATCTGGAAATGGCAGTACATCGAGTCTGTTGCACATAATATTTTTCCGCGATACGGCTTCAGGGAAATCCGCCTTCCCATTTTTGAAGACACCCGATTGTTTTCACGTAGCATTGGCGAAGCCACGGATATCGTAGAAAAGGAAATGTACACTTTTAATGATCGTGGAGGCGACTCCATCACACTGCGACCAGAAGGAACCGCTTCAGTCGTTCGCGCCTATGTGCAACACAAGATGTACAATCCTCCTTCTGTGCTCAAAATGTTTTATATCGGCCCCATGTTTCGTTATGAGCGACCACAAGCGGGCCGGTTGAGGCAATTCAATCAAATTGGGGTAGAGGCCATGGGCTCACCCAGTCCGATTGTCGATGTAGAAGTGATGACTATGCTAATGGAGTTTTTCAGAGAACTGGGTCTCAACAACATTAAACTTGAGATAAATAGCCTGGGGAGCCAGGAGTGCAGACCCCGCTATCGGGAACTCTTAAAGGCAGAAATAGAAAAATCTCTAGATCAGCTTTGTTCCAACTGCAAAGCAAGATACCAGCGTAACCCCTTACGAGTCCTAGATTGCAAGGTGGAACAATGCGGTAAGGTCGCTGTAGGTCTGCCAAAAATAATCGATCACCTGGATGCAGCCAGTGCCGAACATTTCTCGGAAGTCCGTTCCCTTCTGGATTCTGCCAGTACCCCCTACTCTGTAAATGCCAGCCTGGTTCGTGGTTTGGATTATTACAACCGAACCGCGTTTGAGGTCACCTCAAAAAATTTAGGCGCTCAAAACGCAATTTGTGGTGGGGGTCGTTACGACACCCTGGTAGAAGAACTGGATGGTCCCTCCACGCCTTGTTTCGGTTTTGCCCTGGGTCTGGAACGACTTGTCTCTCTGGTACCTTTTAACGACATGAAAAACTTGCAAAAATATCCGGATGTTTTTATCGTCTGCCTGGGTGAGGAAACAAAAACTACCGGCTTTCAGATTGCACACGAACTGCGATTAAAAGGATTCTGGGTAGAAAGGGATTATGAAATGGGGAGCATGAAAAGCCAAATGCGTAAGGCAAATAAAACGCAGTCCCGATTTTCTCTCATTCTTGGAGAAAACGAAATCCGCTCCGGTAAATTTATATTGAAAAATATGGAAACGGGTGAGCAAAAGGAATGTTCTGCCCAGGAACTGGCAACCGAAATTGCGAAAATTCCTGCTAATTCTAAATAATTTTTGTTGAGTAGAACTATTTCTAAAATTTAGCACCCTAACTCTAGGGACATGATTGACCCCTAATAATGCTCATGTTAGATTAGCCTGAGAGCATCCAATCTCACTTGGTTGATTAAGGAAGTTATGGCCAGCAAAGAATTAGAAGTTCTTGAAGATTATATTGTTCAAAACAAGTTGAAGATCACCCGGCAAAGACGCACGGTCCTCAATGCTTTTCTGGAATGCGAGAACCATGTCAGCGCCGAAGAACTTTATAATCAGGTCACCTTAGCCGACCCTAAAGTGGGACTGGCCACCGTATACCGCACTCTGGCTCTACTGACCCAAAGCGGCCTGGCTTCGGAACTGGATTTTGGAGACGGGCAAAAAAGGTATGAGCATAAATATATGCATGGGCATCACGATCACATGATTTGTACCGAGTGCGGAAAAATCATCGAATTCAACCATCCCCTCATCGAAAAGTTTCAGGAAGAAGTTGCCAGCCGGAACGGTTTCACCATCACCTCTCACAAACTCGATATGTTCGGCCTGTGTAGCGAATGCCGCTAAGGCGTGGCAGTGGTACTCCTTCCTTAGCCCTTTGCCCCGAAGGGGTACAATGAACACTAGCTTTAGGTGAGCAAAGAGTGGTAGCTTGACGAGTCTCTGTTATCCGCCTCCCCTGCTAAGGGGTGGGAATGGACTGGGCACAGCGGAAGCCAATATAGTTAAAAACTTCGTTCATTACCTGACCATAGGTCGTCACCTTCGGAAAAACTTTATTTTTAGGATGCAACCAGACCCGGTTGGTAATGCGCAAAGCACCGGCGGAGGAATTAAAGGAACCACCCCGCACAACTTTTGATTCTCCTGTCTCCGGCCCTTGGGGATTGTTTTTCGAGCGAATTTTATAATAGGGCTCATACCAGTCGTTGACCCATTCCCAAACATTTCCCATCATGTCATAAACTCCATACTGGTTGGGAGCCGTACTGCCAATGGGATGTGTCGTTTTCTCGGAATTATCTTCAAACCACGCATACTTACCGTGCGCCATATTCCCCCAATAATAGCGGGTTGTAGCACCTCCCCGCGCCGCATATTCCCATTCCGCTTCGGTCGGTAAACGGCAGGAGCCTCCCGATTTCAGGATAAATTTCTGCACATTAAGAAAATTGACCTGCTCAACAGGCAAATCAGCTCCACTGAATCTGGAGGGCATAAATCCCATCACTTTTTCCCAGCGCGCCTGGCTCACTTCATATTTATCCAGATAGAAATCATCTACACAAACCTCATGCTCCGGTTTTTCATCTTCCTGGGCATAATCATTTCCCATAATAAAACACCCCCCTTTTATGAAAACCATCGCTTCAGGAGCTTTACTGGCTTTGGCCTGATCTTCAGGAGAAAGTTGAACCGGTACCACCCGCTGATCAGAGATGGGGGAGGAGTCTTCCGTCACCTCTGGCAGTTCAGAAAAGCTGGGATGGATATCCTGACGGGCCTGGTCTTCGGCTTTATCGGAGCAGGCAGAAAACAGGAAAAAACAACTGATAATAATGAATATTTTTAAAAAATCCATTGTTTTAGCCGGAGTTGGAAAATGGAGAATAGTACCATTTTAATGAAGTTTTACAAAAAATATCTAGACTTCAAATAATTACTCCGGTTTTTCTTGAAATATTGCTGAAATGGGTTAAAAAACACCCTTACATCTACGTATTATCCAATAAATAGCTTAAAATTTTTGTCCAAATACCGATAAATAATAGAAATACTTCTTCCTGTTACGGAGTTGGACTTTGCGATTTATAAAACCATTCAGCATTTTGGTCTTTTTCATATTACTGGGGACGGGTTGCAGTACCCTGGAAAAAACCTATCACAAAACACGAAATGCGCTAGTGAACTTTGTTTCCGTAGCCAAGGAAACCTCTCTTCCGATATTTGAACAGGGCGAGTATATCGACCTACAATTCGCCAGGCATCAGTTCAACCGCAGAGAATATGCTGTATCAGAATTTTATATTAAAAAGACCCTGGCCAATTACCCGGACAACAAGGAAGCTATTCAACTTCTGCCTTGGACCTATTTTTTTCAAAAACGTTTTGACAAAGCACTCACGGCTTTCAAACAGGCTCATACCCTGTACAAAAAAGACCCAACTCCCTTGTTGGGTATGGGCTGGTGTTATTTCAGTTTAAAACATTACCAAAAAGCTCTGGAAAGTTTTGAACATGCAGAAAGATTTGCCCCACATTCCTATGAAGTTCATAAAGGGATGGCTTTCATACATCTGGCACAAAGGCGGAGCCAACTTGCCAAAGAAGAGCTGGGAAAAATTTTTGGTCCTACCAAGGTAAAAGAGTTGGTGGAAATGTGGGAAGCCTGGAACCAGAACCAAAACACCCTTCACTGGGAAATTGTTCCCTCAAACCCTGAATCGAGTTCGATATTCACATTGCCGGTTGAGTTTCCCCGATATCGTAGCCTCCTTCTGGGAATGCCCTTGGAAGATACGGAGTCTTTAGATTCTGCATGGGAAAGCTTTCATCAGGGCAAATACACCAAAGCGGCTGACTTTTTTGACGACCTTACTAAAACAAAATTTCCAAACCTGGATGCGATAAATGGCCTGGCCTGGAGCCTTTTGCATGCAAAACAAATCAATAAATCGGAAAAAATATTCAGGGAGATCCTGGAGATCTACCCGAATTTCTTAGGAGCCTTCAAGGGCCTACAGGAAATCCAGAAAATCAAAAAGCACCAGGCCGTTTATGTCCAATATTATATGGATTTAGGAAAATACCAGATCGCAGCAGAGAAACTGGATGAGTTATTGGATCGATACAATGACTGGGCTCATCTTTACAATCAATATGGGAAGGTTTTTCTTGCCCGTAACGAGTATTACAAAGCTCGAGATTATTTTCTTACAGCTCAGGAGGTTTCCCCTAATAACAGTACCGCCCTACTCGGCCTTGAACAGGTGCAAAAAAGATTGGACAAACAACTATATAAAGCTGACCAAGCTTTAAAAAAAGGCGACTACAAGAAGGCAACCCTAATTTATCATGATTATGTGACTGATGAAGAATGGCCTTCTACTAAATATAATCTGGCCCATGCCTATAACGGGCTGGGCTGGAGCCAGTTCCAGAAAAAACAATATGGGTATGCCATTGACAAGTTTTTCAAATCCATTGAGCATGAAGATTATGAGGTGTCTTCTGCTAAAGGGCTCGGCCTATCCTTGTATGCCTTAAAAAATTACCGGGATGCCATCCCCTATCTGGAAATGGCTTTGAAGTATGACCCCGAAAACAAGAATCTGGCCTACAAGCTGGACTGGAGCGTTCTGAGAAGCGGGTCCAGGGAAAGTTCCCGAAAGTATTTTGAAAAGATTTTAAAAGAATATCCTCTTCGTGCCTCGCCTTATATGGCTCTCGGTTGGATTCATTACAATTCGAGAAATCCTGATCTAGCAGTGGAATACTTTCTTAAAGCAATATCTCTGGATCCCGATTTTGCGCTGACACCGGAGTTTTTGGAATTGCTGAAAAAGGAACGTTTTGGCTGGCAGGCATACAATTCCCTGGGCTGGACGTACTATCAAAAACAATTGTATGACAAGGCCATGCAAATGTTCAGGATTTCTATTAAAATTCAGCCCAACAAATCCGAAGCCCGCAAGGGAATGGGTTATGTTTATTTTTGGTTAGAAAAGTATGATTCGGCTATCACCATGTTAGAACAATGTTTGGCTTTAAACCCAGATCCCAACCCTGTATTTGAAAGGGTAACAGGTTCCAACGCCATTGCACCCTTCCAGATGCAGACCACAGCGCGAACCAAACTGGGAAGGATCCACTTTATCAAGGATGATATCCTGATGGCCATCAACCTGTTTAATGAAGAAATCCGCAGGAACCCCAGTCAACCCGATGCCTTTGATGGATTGGGGTGGGCTTACCTCAAACAAGGCCGATCCTTGGAGGCAAGATCAGCATTCAACACAGCAATTCAACTGGAACCTCTTAATAATTCAGCACAAAAAGGCTTAAAGGAAGCAAAACAGACTATCACCGAAAAACGCCTGAAAACCAAAAGCGCTTCCCCTTTTATTTCCTTCCAAACAAGTCCAAATTAGCTAATTAACGTTTTATTTACACAATATCAAAACTTTCGATTGACAGCTGACAAGATTTGCTTAAAATAGATTGCTATCCCACTGGTTGCAAAAATATTAGAGACTTTCAAAGTTTTTTGGGGGGGAAGAGGAGACCTTTCTCTTTTCACTGTAGGAGTGAGAAATCATGGAGTTGAATCTTGATTCGACTCCATGATCCCGGTTGCCTGCTTTT
>JYMV01029577.1_pt1 | contig 11027 bp, 4 predicted proteins | sample 338911 | NCBI WGS metagenome assembly JYMV01 (sample SAMN03354496, study PRJNA234377) | hydrothermal vent metagenome | biome: Deep sea; feature: Hydrothermal plumes at the Eastern Lau Spreading Center, Western Pacific Ocean; material: Seawater | place: Tonga | collected 2009 | depth 2000 m m
GATATTTATTTCACGGAATATGATTTTTGTCCTGTGTGATCACGTGTTCTGATTTTTACCCATTGTCCAATCAAATTAATCTATTTATGGTTATTAATATATGAGGTATAATAAATATAAATTAGTTACTGGCATATATCTTATATATAATGATAGTACAGAGAAATTGGAAATCCAAAATATGCAAAATGATTAAATAGAAAATTCAATACAATTACAAATATGTTAAACCAACTGGGCTAGGGACAAATGTATCTATGACTACGAAATTAACTAAATATCACAATTTTCACCAAAAAAGAAAAAAGAAACGGTTATTTTGGGGGACTAACAGTTTAATATAGCAGATACATTAACGAAGAGTTAAAAAGTCAGGGGAGAATATCGAAATCTGGACACAGAGGTAGAAAGATAAACGAAACACAACATTCTAATAGGAAATAACTGATATCTGCCGTCCATATACTAAAACAATCGTTCCATATCTCTACACTTGCTTTACAGTAGCTTCTGTAAGTAATGATATATATGTATATAGATATATATACCTAATTTACTGCTAACGGTATTAGTTGATCGTTCTCTCTTTATAATGGAGATTTATCTATCAAGTTGCAAATATTAACTTTTGCATTGGCTATGAACAGTTTTAGAAATAGTAATATTAACATGTGTGTATTGGTAGAGAAATGAAGTTATGTTTGATATTAAATAGATTAGTTAGCTGACTAATAAAATGAAAAACACAAAATACCATACTGTAGGAACAATTCCAAAATTGAATAGTTAAAGACAGCAACACAATCTGATATATTATATTTGGTGGTGGAGGACAGGTAGAGTACACATCGTCATGAGTGAGATTTGAACTCGCATCATTTTGTTTGTGTGGATGGGGGTGAGGGGGACGGGCCATTGATAATGTAGGTTTATATAACTACATGTAAAATATACATTTACAATTACTGTGCTGTAAGGTATATGTTTGCACTTTTTAATCAAATACGTATTTTAATATGGCGATATGGATGGAATACAAATAATCCCCGATTGTGAAATGGAGATGTATTGCTTTTTAATGTCGATGACCAGCCGTTGTTGTTTTACCGAAGATATGAATGACGAAGACCAAATTCCATCAATAATATACTGCCAAGCTTGTTTTAATGACAGTATTCATTAAGCAATCACTCGTATTACTTCTCGTCACAGAGCATATCATGTTAATTAAACTCGTTTCCAACCATCTGTCATATGTGACCTTGTATCAATGCTCCCTTGGAAGGCCGCATGTGACAGGTTTGACTTTACATCGAAAGCTATATTTGTATGAATAACAGTGGTTGTTGCATGTGTAGGATATATATTCCCCTCCCTATAAGATCAAAATACAGTTTGCAACGAATGCATGTCAACAATTCTTTTTAACCACATCATACACACGTCCCAAGCGCTTTACAGTAATAATCTAACCAGAACAGCTGATAATGATTGTAACCTTATATGGTATCCTTTTGTGGTATCCTTATCATTGTAATAGATTCCTTCTTTATATCAAATAACCAATTATTTTGAATATCTAACCGTTCATCAGTAATACAATATGGACAGCCTTTACCATTCATTGCTGATAATACTACTATGAAGAATCGTCTCTAATCATAGCCATAGGATAATAAATTGCTCTTTATACCATTAAAAAAGATAGATTAAATCGGGCAAAATATCCAGAAATTACATTTCGGATTTTTCGGAACGTTGTAAGACAGACTATATAAAATAGTACATTCACAGTTAATGTGTCGATCACGTCTTCATTGCGACTCTGTTGTGTTTGTCGATCACTGTTTTTACTTTTGTCCTATATATGTTGACCATTGTATTATCTGACCTTTATGTTGATACTTCTGAATACCTGCTTAGGCCTTTTGGTTTTATTGCTCTCAAAAATTATTTCGCTTTCCAATCTTTCGATTTTGAGCGTACCTGATGAAGGTTATTCCAGAAACGCGTTTTGTGCACTCAGTTTGATATCTACATTTTTATTAAACCTCAGAATTTTTCATTCGGTTTACTCGCTCAAAATTTATTTGACTTTGCTTTGAAAACGTGTGGCATTTTGTGTTTTTTTCATTTCAATACTATTTGTGGATTCGGCGTTCATCATTATTTAAACTTTATTCTCATAATATACCACTTATGTGTATGTACTGAGCATTGATAATTTACATTGATGATATTAAGCTTGCTCTTGGTATGTTGCTGTTTTATCGAAATGCTACAGAAAAACCTGTATTAAGAGGTCACCTTCAGGATAAAGAAAAATGGTCGTTTAAGTCAGGTGACCTCTTAAAAGAGGTTCAATTCATATGAAATTTCCCATGACAGAACAATAAAAAGGTTACGTTTCAATACAGGTGACTGCTTAATAGAGATGGCCGCATTGGCAGGATTGACTGTATTTATTTTCCGACTGACATATGGAACATAAAACATTCCATACCATCTTTAAATAAACAGTATGTTTTAGAACTAGAATACTATAAATATAATAATAGTATATAATGATTCATTCTAGATATACAATATCAATACTATGAGGATTTTAAATCAATAAGACCATAGTTAATGAGCATATTGACGATTGAAATAGGCATTTTATAGTTATCTGGGTCTTTAATATGCACTATGCCTCTCATTCCTTCCATTTATTAACACTTAAGTGATCGCTTCTCACGACAGAGCGTCATGAATTACCTTGATGTAGGCACCGTACGTCCTGCCATCTCTCTCGGTTTCTTTCTGTAATGCATTGTAAATCAATAGAAAATCTAACGGTTTTGTTTTTCGTTTTAAGGTCACTTTGGTCAATAATGTACCAACCTTTGCATTAATCATCTTCAAGATTACTGGGGCGTCGTGGCCGTGATCGTATGGTAGTTTGATTTACAACTACCTATGCAATCAGTGCCTATCATCACTGATGTTGTGAGTTCGAATATCAATTAGGGCGAGGTGCATAACATTATGTAATAAAGTTTTGCGAGTGAGTTGCGATAGGCCGGTGGTTTTCTCCGGGTCCTCCGGTTTCCTCCACCAATAAAATTGACCGCCACGATATAACTGAAATATTGATGAAATTGGTGTTAAACACCGTCATACAAACCAACATACAATCAAGATTACATTTTTGTTATTTCTGATTTCTGAACAATCTGTCCTTTCTTTGTCCATCCTTAAAATATATGCACGTACATGGGTGCCAAGCTTAGCATTTCTGACATATTAATTTTATGATAGTATATAAAATGACACATTGCCGTTAGTCCATAGTCTTCTTTCCCACTTAGAACACATCTCAAGACCTTTACAAATTGCTATTTGAGAGTGAAGAATGAAAAGTGTGACATAAAATATATCTCCCTTAGTAAATGATGACCTCTGATTACCCTTTGATATTTTAAGAATTTCCATGTACAAACTAAGTTCAGGAGGTATAGCAAAAAGATACTCTAGAAGTGAAAATCAGCTAAGAGAACCCATGTAATGCATTGGAAGGACACCCACAACAAACTGGGATAATTGCTGTCTTACGTCAAACATTATATTGGGGTTAGGATTGCGGTGTTTAACGTCACTTTCAACAATATTTCAGCTATATCGTGGTGGTCAGTTTTATTGTGGAGAAAGCAGAGGTACCCGGAGAAAACCACCGACCTATCGCAAGTTACTTCAAATACCATTATTTCGACAACAACAAACAATCATTGGGCATAAGCTGTCTAATACAATAGTTGTTTTAAAGTTTTGTAATAAAATAATGGTTCGAATTAAATAGATTAAAATATCTGTCATAAATTGATAATAACACACACCAATATATTAACAATGAACACTGATAATACGCACAATCTTAACATCAAACAATATATAGAAAAGACTACCGATCGCTTGTGTATTGATTAAGATTAAAATAAAGATACGGGTGTTCAATAGATAGTATCTAACCCGAGGTATTTATAGATTACAAGCAGCATTTAAACCGTAGCATCTATGGATCACACATTTTTTTCGGATACATTTCATTTTTAAGCAATAAATCAAGTTCAGGTAAATCACATTCAAAGATCTCATTTGAGTGGCCATCACTTAATAACAACATATATTCTCTTTTTAAAAACAGGTAAACATGGTAGTAACGAAATGGTGCCATGTTAATTTAATGAGGGGGGTTATCTCATGACATATTAAATAGTTGATTGATTGTATGATAGTAAAAATGAAAAAGCAGAAATATCACAGTCAGATCAATTCCAAAATCTAATCGACGTATCTTAGAAATAGAGGTCAAATCGATACCATTAACACTCAAAGACATGCCTGCTCATTTATGATGGAATGTTTTTATCAGCTCCAAAATCCTATAGAAAAACATAGATAGATGCAAAATAAATACACGTAGCACACAAATACATGACGGCTCATTTTCCTGACTTGGTGCAGGCTCTCCTGACTTCAATAAACAAATAAATGCAGGGTTAAACTAGTTTTATGGACCCAAATCTCAAATGAGTGTCATTGCTGATATATTCATTGCGAGAACACGATTACACAGCAAAGTGTGCAGATTACCACACGTGAAAGGTAATATGATTGATAGGGTCGGAGATGACTGCCTTGCAACGATGGCTCTTAAGCTGTTGTGGATCGTTAGCTTCTGTTGCCATGGTTATTTCATCTTGACGCTTTAAAATACACCCTGTCCGACATTAGGCATATAATTAAGCATCCCACACAACCAGCAGATTGCATTATGTGAGCGCTCAATACCCCCACAAGGCATAGTAAAAAGGTATTATCACTATATTAACCAGATTCAATTAGGTAGTCAAATGTGATGTCTGTTTTATTGTACAGTTGAATTTGATCAAAAGTGTTCGAAGAGGAAACATGCGATTAAGACAATTTTTTTAAATAGAAAGTAAATTGTGAATATTGAAATCTGTCATCCAATATTTTTATCAATTGTAATTATGTTTTAATAAATCTAAATTAATTCGTCCATACATATTAATGCACACAATTGGGTTGTTATATATGTAATCAGCTCCTCATATTTAGTAGGCTTATGTATATCACCGTGTATGTACACATGTAACCTGACATTCATATTTGTTACAACTAAGTATGTTGCTAAGTATGTACGCAGCTATTATGAGAAATAAAAATTAAATAGCGATGGTCAACAATTCAATCGATATCAAGAAAACAAACAACTGCCTCTTATCCCAAACCATTGAACACAAAAATACAAAGACATATGGCAACCTTTGAGTTTCTGTTTGTAACAGAGTCTCCAACAGCTATACAAGTAAAAACAAGTATTAAACACCTGTTATACATTGTTGACATATGCAAGGCTGCTGTAATCAATTATTACATCAATGATTTCGCCATGTTTATAACCAGCAAATCATACTTAACTCAAATATTGGCGTAGCAATCTGTATTATCACTTACGGGTGCCGCTTAACCATGTGATACCTTCAACGAGATCACATGACTATGACTAGAGAAAGTGTGGTACAATTAGTTTAAAATAAAGAAAGCAGGCTTCAAACCATCGTTGGTAAACCGCGGCTGACCACATTCCGATATGCTTCACTGATCATCCGTGGGTCAATTGAAACAATAACATTCGTTTTGGAGTTGTCGGTTACTGGTCCGGAATTTAGAGCTTGTTGGAGATAAATAACATTACTCAAATTTTCGATAGGTCTGGAGGTCAAAAAACGAAAAATTGTAATATTAAAACATATTCATAAATAAAGTATCAAAGTAGTGTCAATAGTTTTTTGGCTCAGTAGATTGCAATACAAGTGGAAAAAATAAATCCCGATATTCACTGGAGCCAGTTATATTCAAGATCAATAATTCATGATTGCGAAAATTTCTCTGCTAGTTGACAAATGGGTGATGAGCATATCGTATCGTAGCATGATCAGTCGTATGCTACGGACGATGGCCTCAAGCTTAAAAAGATATTTGTGTTTACCAATCCCATTGCTCTCAATTTACGAGGATCTTTTTTAAAAACTTGTTTTGAATTCCTATCAGCAAAATATTTCATGTCTTCTTTAAGTCATATATTTCACAACGCTATGAGAAAGCATCGACATATTTTCAGGATGCATGCATCTTATCAGGCTAGTATCAATCTGGCAATCCCATGGGAGAAGTTTCTGATAATCCTGTCACAAACAATAACGCCTGACTAACTCATATTTAGTGTAAAGATTCCATCTTGTCACTCTGTACATTAATGAGCACATAATTCAGTATACATGAGCAGCATATAGCATAAAGCATATTCCAAATCACATTTCCATGTCATCTTGGGATTTGATCTGCATAAATATATTTTTTAAGAGAACTACAAATCTATCGATTTCATAATCATTTTGCATTGCTCTGTAAAATAGTGTATGGTCTGTGTAAAATGCTTACACCTACGTTACGAAAGTTTTGAAGATATCAGAGAGATAACCAGAAGTCGTCAATAGAAGGACAGACGGTACAATGGACGAAAGAAAAAGAACAAATAATGATCTACAAAACACTGCACAGACAACTATTAATTGAGCAACATGAATACTACTTAAAACCGGGAGGAAACTCAGGTGTCCGGAAGGGTAAACAGGAGCTGATCCACTATTGACACAATTAACTGTTGATATTGTAATATAGAAATTCTCAGGTGGATTTCGGTTGTTGAGCAGTATATGTATGTAATGTGTAAGAAACATGAATCTGGCATTGTAATTCATTATTATGTACGCTGTTCAATAACATTTATGTTAACTTGTCAATGGTCTATCATGTACGTTAACCCGTATAGTAATGGGTTAGATACAATTTACATGGCAATTTGTTGTGTGTAGGACAGTGCAGAACATAACACTAATGCTTAAAATAGAAACTAAAATACAATAAATATAGGGAATACGACAGGTCCCTCGTGGGTATTTAGCTTAGTTTATTTCTACACTACTACAAATATAAAATTACCTATGTATTACTGTTTTTACGGCTTCTTATTACACCTTTGCTATCTTCAAACTTTTCTTTCACTTGCCAAAGTACGGCATAAAACCGTTCGAATCATTTAGATTAATCAAATTCTTCATTTTCTATGTGTCTTCCTTTTGTTGATTTAAATCAAAACCAGGGATTTTAAATCAAATTGACTGCTGATCTAATGAGCTTAGACTACACATACGCAAATTATGGTGCTGATTATTACCTCAGGCAACCAAACGATCCCTTTAATAATAAAATCAGCCTACTCATTGAATAGCCAATCTTGTCAAATATACGTCGATATAGTGTCAATAAAATACAGCAGTTTGTTATTCTATGGGGTTCTTAATGTCTTCGTACAAATGTCAGAACTATGACTGTTAAGTGGCAAAACCAATCACAGTTTTAAGTAAACAAGCAAAGTAACACAAGCAATGACAGTGCTATATGTCAAAATCTAATTACTTTCAAATGGGGGAAACAATTGTAGTTTTAAGTGGTATTAACAATGACAGCGGTGATTTTTTGCTTTCTAAAGTATATGAAAGTATCAGTTGCAAAAAGTTAAGACAGCTCTTAATGTCAAAGACTATAATTGTTGTGTGACGACAGCTATGATAGTGCTACAGCTGTACATGACAACAGCTCTCGGGGTAGTATGCTCTTAATACTATGAGTGTTATATGGCCAAAGTTATAACATTGGCATGTACGTGTCAAACTCTATAAAAGTGTTTTGTGTCGAAAGAAAGGAGTGTCATGCGCCTAAAGACTTAAGGAGTGGTGTGTACCAAAAGTTTTTGAGAGTGTAATGTGCCAAATGGTATTGGTGTAGTATGTGCGAAAAGCTTTGGGAGTGTTAAATACCATAATATATGAAAGTGTCAAATGTAATGAGAATAGTATTTGCCAAAATCTATGAGACTCTTATGTGCCGAAAGAATCGAATCAAAACCCTTTAGCATGGTATGTGCCAAAGATTATGAGTGTTACGATTTAAACATATTTTATTGTCACATATATACAGTAGGATTGAACACAAGTTTTACAACTTATATGAAGTTCTCTCCAGTATCATACAAACATAGGTCTGACAGAGAGCATGACGGATAATAAGTTGTGTGCGAAGCCATGACCTGGATTTCCAACGTCATATTTCGTGGTCGTTTTCATGCTCAATAGGTTGAGGTGAGAGGTGATTGTTCGCTTTGTAGATATTGGTGAAACTATTGACGATCACCAATTAAAACTTTCTTTTCTTAAAAATGTTTTCTATTATAAAGACATATATCATGACGCAATCTGACATTTTAAATTAATTATAATACTGGTTACCCGGATGTTAATTATTTCTACAAGGATGAATATAGGTTATTGATATGTTGTGTTGTCTGTTATTCTTCGATTTGGTATCTTCAAACTCTTCTTCAATAACAACAGACCATTCATACCAGTGAAAGAAGATATATATGTATATATATCACCGATGACGTTGGCATGGAAACTAAACAAATAAAAACAAAAAATTTACTTTTGCTTAGTCAAGGTTTCCGCGAAGCATAATTTAAATTATAATGGCATTGGATTTATTTCAGACTTTGTATTATTTTCATTTGAATTCCTCAGTGTACCAGAAGTCACTTACTAGTATACAAGTAAAATTATCGTTTATAATATGTTTGTTTGGAGATGCCAATTTGCTTCAAATGTCAGAAGAGATTCTAGAAATAATTGAAATACGACTTTTGGTAATGTAAGACAGGATAGTCAATTTGGTTGTTGACATCAAACATTTTTTGGACGGCTTCTATATATCATGTTCTTAATAATTGTCATCATCGTTTAACTGGAATCAAAACATATTTTAATACTGACTTTATATATTCAATTATCCGACTTAGTGCTGACAGAATTCAAAATACCGCTAAAATTCCATCCTATGTTGATGAAGTAAACGTTAGAGAATATCGAAGGGAGCCAACAAAAAATGAAAATCCAGAGAAACTGGCAACATTGGGTAAACAAGACGGAGAAAAATAAAACAAAGACATAACACAATATGTGTTTGACACCACTGAAAGCAATTTAGTAGATCCTGCTTAATGGCTAGCATGTTTGCTAGAGAATCGAGGATCGTGGTTTCGATTAATCATCAGGTTAAACCAAACGCTATAAAATTTCTATTTGCTGCTTCCCCAATACACAAGCGACTTTAAAGAGTAACAGCAACAGCTGGTTGGTTGGTGTCAGTCAAAATAATATGTTCCTCGCGTTGGCTAAATTTCTATCTGTGGAATGTTGTCCCTATTAGGTATATTATAACTCACTGTGTTGTTCTAGTAATTAACAACATCATCCTAGTCATATCATCAAAAGGTAGATATATTTTTACAGTTCTTAAATAATGTGATTATTATTAAAATTAAGGTTCTCCTCCCTCAGGCATAGGTAACCTTAGCTGATTTAGGCTATCCTGTTTATGCCCTTTGGTTTTATTGCCTCCAAACACTTATTTGAATCTCCGATCTTTCCGTTTTGAGCATACCTGATGAAGGGTATTACAGAAACGCGTTGTGCGCACTAAATTTGATATCTACGTTTTCATTTCGCCACATAATATAGGTGACAAATTTCTCATGCACTTGCTTTCGTTGTTTAAATATTCGTAGATTCGGTTATATATTTCTTCCAAAATGATTTCATGTAATATGGATTGTATATGCAGCTCGGAACAGGTAAAATGGGTTCATATGCTGTACAGATATATATAATAGGGAAGTTCTTAATGCTGTGTTCGACAGGTAATTTTTTTATCTTTGAATATGTCACCTATGGTTGCCATACAAGACAAGACAATTTGTCAAACATTCGGAAGTTTAAAGATGGGACATACATTCTTCTGGGTTTGATAAATTCCGGTGGTTGCGGTTTGCATAACCTATCCATAGATTTTTTTTAAGTCATGTATAAGCAATATATCACATCGAAACATGTTATCACAGGTAAAACATTTTATATTAAGCAATTGTCAACTTGGAAATAGTCATGTAAACAATTACACTGAAATACAGACAGATATTGCTCATTTATTGACAGATGTAAAACCGAACATAACTGAGTTTGATTTCCTGTGATAGCAGTATAAAGCTGCAAGGTTCTCCTTCACCAGGTATAGGTGACCTTAACCGACTTTAGCGATTCTTTTTAGGCCCTTTGGTTTACTTTCTCCCACAACATTTTAGATTATGCTGTTTTCCAACCTTTCGTCTTTGAGCGTACCTCATGAAGGTTATTCCAGAAACTCGTCGTGCGCGCTAAGATTGATATCTACGTTTCTATTTTGAATAAAATGAGATTTTGGTTATGTAATGTTCTATCGATATAAAATTCGAATTATACCGACATTGGAATCATTCAGACCTTGTGTTATTTTCATTTATCTTTGTCAGTGTACCAGAAATCACGTACGATATACCAGTGAAATTGTTGTTTGTGTGGATACAAATTTACATCGAATGTCGGAATAAATGCTACAGCTAATTGAAAAAAGATGTTCGGTAACATAATCCAGGATATTGAAATTTGTTGTTGAGTTTTAAGCCAAATATTTTTGGACGGCTTCTAGATAACTTGTGTTTAATTGCTGTCCTCGACGTCACACTGAAGTAAACAAATATTTGAAAATAAAATGAAAAACAAAAATTCCGACAACGTCAGCATATTTTCAAAATATAATCAAAGAATCGTAGAATTAGATGCAAATCCGATATTCCCAACGCACATAAACAGGACCGCTCACTTTTCTGACTTAGTAAAGATATTTCCATAACAAGTGGCAGGGTTAAACTAGATGCATATGCCGAATTGATTTTTATGCTGTGTTATTCGACTTAGTGCATACAGCAGTGAAGATACCAGGGATATGTTCCACTTGTCTTAATCACAATC
>JYMV01042275.1_pt1 | contig 11027 bp, 13 predicted proteins | sample 338911 | NCBI WGS metagenome assembly JYMV01 (sample SAMN03354496, study PRJNA234377) | hydrothermal vent metagenome | biome: Deep sea; feature: Hydrothermal plumes at the Eastern Lau Spreading Center, Western Pacific Ocean; material: Seawater | place: Tonga | collected 2009 | depth 2000 m m
TCAGAAGTTAAATTACCTGAAGAAATCCTCGATAAAGCGTTCAAAAACAGTGTTTGCAGGCTTCGTGGCATTGCCAGAGCCGGCGTTGGAGTCGATAACATCGATTTACCCACAGCGACAAAATATGGCATTGCTGTAATGAACTCTGCCTCAGCAAGCACCATTACAACTGCCGAGCACGCATTTGCACTGCTTATCTCACTTGCAAGAAATATTTCCAATTCCAACGCTGTTTTTCGAGATGGCGGATGGGACAGGGCTAATTTTGTCGGTGTGCAACTTGCAGGCCGAACACTTGGAATCGTAGGAATGGGACGAATTGGGCAAGCGATCGCTCGCAGGGCTCTCGCTTTCGGCATGGAGGTCCTCGGCTTTGACCCATTCATGAAAGAAACAACTGCGCTCGACGGAAATGTTCAAATGATGCAATCGTTTAACGATTTAATTAAACAAGTCGACATTGTCACATTCCATGTTCCTCGTACTGAAGAAACAACTGGCATGTTAGGCAAGGAACAATTTGCGATTTGTAAAAACGGTTTACTTGTAGTGAATGCTGCACGCGGTGGAATTGTTGATGAAGAAGCATTGATTGAGGCGCTTGACGCAGGCAAATGTGGTGGCGCGGCGATTGATGTATATATGACTGAGCCCCCAGCGGAAAATCACCCATTCCGATCCCACGCAAAAGTATTATGCACACCACACCTTGGTGCTTCCACTGTTGAAGCCCAAGAAGCAGTCGCCGTTAATGCATGCGCTTCACTTCTTCGTTATTTAAAAGGCGAAGGATTAGACAGTGCTGTAAACGCAGGCGGTTTAGATCTTGAACTCAGTAACAGGCAACGAACGTTTGTAGAACTTGCGCAACGAATGATTACGTTACTTGGGACTGTTGCAACAATTTCCAATACAAAAGAAGTTACCGTCGAACTTCGTGGCAACGCGACAAAAGGTAAAGCCGACACCATTGCAAGGTATGCACTTGTTGCACTTTTACAACACTGTACAGACGAACCTGTTTCAATCATCAATGTTACTGCAATGGCTCGAGAACTTGGCGTAACTGCATCTACTATAGTCGGTGCAATTGACGCAGTCGATTCGTTAATTATTAAAACAGTTGGTGAACATGAACACACAATTGAAGGCACTGTTCATGCAGATGGATTACCGCGAATTACAAACATCGAGGGTCGCCAGTTTGACATGGTTCCAATTGGGCACATGATTGCACTCTTTAATGACGATACGCCAGGCATGGTGGGCAAAGTTGGCGAAGTGCTTGGCGGCGCCAAAGTAAACATCGACGAAATGGTTATTGGTCATGGTGACGATGATGGTGTTGCGATGATGATTATTAAAACGAACACGGTCCCCACTGAAGATTTGCTCTCACAACTTTCTGCAATTGATGGCGTCTCCAAAGTCGCAAGCGCTGTGATTTAAATAGTGATGTGCCTGGCTCGTTGCAAGCGTAGCCACTGTCTGGCATTTCACAACTAATATTCCTACGAAATCAATTGACTTTTAAAACTGCCCTAGCCACGCACCAACTTTATTCACGCCTTCTTCGATTTGGTCTTCGCTACACGCAAATGAAAGTCGAATGTGTTCAGGACCACAACCACCAAAGTCATTACCTGGAACAACAGCAACGCCAGTTTCTTCAAGCAAAGCCTTTGTGAAATTCACAGCATCAGTAATTTCAGTTCCTGCGGGTGATGTCTTGCCAAAGTAATGTGAAATTTTCGGGAACGCATAGAACGCGCCAGTTGGTTCTGCACATTGGGTGTTTGGCCACGTTTGAATCAACTCGAACATCAACGAAGCCCGTGCCGCAAAAACTTGTCGCATCTCTTCGACTTCTTCTTTCATTCCAAGTGCAACTGGAATCGTTGCGTAACAAAAACTTGTAATCGAAGTATTAATTTGGCTTTGCAATGTATTCATCGCTTTGGCAACATTTTCAGGAGCACACGCGTAGCCAATTCGCCAACCAGTCATTGCGTATGCTTTTGACAAACCGTTAATTGTGATGACTTGGTGTGCTATCTCTGGAATTGAACCAAGTGAAAGATGTTCAATATCGCTGTAAATTAAGCGTTCGTATATTTCATCGCTAAGAATGTAAATTTCTGGATGTCGTTCCAACATCTTTGCAATTGCTCGTAATTCTTCTGGTGTGTACATCGTGCCACAAGGGTTGCTCGGTGTATTCAACATAATCGCTTTTGTGTTCGGTGTAATCGCTCCTTCAATTTCTTCTGGCGTACACTTAAAACTAGAATCAACAGTTGTTGGCACTTCGACCATAGTGCCACCTGCAAGTTCGATCATTGGTTTGTAGCTGACCCACGCTGGCGTTGGCACAACGACTTCTTGATTTTTCCCTGGATCAAGAATTGACATCAGCGCCAAGTTGATTGACATCTTCGCCCCCGAATTGATCGAAATATTTTTCTCTGTACAATCGATATTGTTTTCGGCTCGCAGTTTGTTTGCGATTGCTTCGCGTGCTTCAGGTGTTCCTGAAGAAGGCATATAGTGTGTGTTCCCCGCGAGCAATGATTCGATTGCAACTTGCGAGATTTTATCGGGAGTGTCGAAGTCGGGCTCGCCGGCACCAAAAGCAATGATTTCTTTGCCTTGCGCTTTCATTTCTTTTACTTTCGCGCTGATTGCAAGCGTAATAGATGGTGGAATTGAGAGTGCTCGGTCTGATAGTTCCATAGTGGGAAGGATAGTCGATGTTTGCATAGTAGGTAGGGTACAACCAAGTCCCTTCTGATACTATGCCACCCATGCATTTTGACGCACATCAACCAATTATTGACGACCTTGAGGCGCGAATTTTAACGATTCGTGATTCTCTTTGACTACGATACAAAAATAGAAAAAAGAGACCAACTTCAAGAAGATATGAATGTGGCTGGATTTTGGGACACCCAAAGCGCCGCACAAAAAGTCATTGACGAATACAAAGTACTTAAAGCACAAACTGGTGACTTAGAAGAAGTTATTACTGACTTTGAAGATTCTCTTGTGGGCTATGAACTTGCAAAGGAAGCGGATGACGCTGACTTGCTTGCTGAAGTCGATGAACAACTTTTTACAATGCAAAAGCGAATGAACAAAGTTGAAACGCAATCATTGTTGAATGGAAAGCACGATTATCGTAATTGTTTTGTTTCCATTCAAAGCCGTGATGGTGGAACCGAAGCAGACGACTGGGCTTCGATGCTCGACCGCATGTACAAAAGTTATTGGGAAACCATGCACTTCAAAGTGGAAGAAGTCAGCACGACCCACGGTACGGAAGTTGGCATTAGCGAAGTGACGTATCTCATTAAGGGCCTAATGGCATATGGCTACATGAGTTGTGAACGAGGCACGCACCGGTTAGCGAGAGTGAGCCCATTCAACGCGCAAGGCAAACGGCAAACAAGTTTTGCGACGGTTGATGTCATTCCAGAGTTTGATGAGAACGATGTAGAGATTGATGAAAAAGAAGTGGACTTTACTTTCTTTGCTCGGTCATCTGGGCCAGGCGGTCAAAATGTGAATAAAGTTGCATCTGCTGTTCGAATTGTGCATAAGCCAACTGGAATTATGGTCGTCAGTTCAACGCACAAGGCGGCGCTACAAAATCGCAAACAAGCGTTGCGTATTTTGCAGGCGAAGTTAGAACAACTCGAAGAAGAACGAAGGCAAGCCGAACTTGATAAGGCAACTGGTGGCAAAGTTGATCAAGGATGGGGAACACAAATTCGCAGTTACGTGATTTATGACAACCGCGTCAAAGATCACCGCACAAATCACGAAGTCGGAAACCCGCAAACTGTGTTGGATGGTGCACTCGAAGATTTTGTGGATGCTGAATTAAAGCGACGCCGTTCCGCGAAAGGGTAATGACGCTTCAGTTTAAGACCTAACCCGTCGCATCAACACGTGTTCGAGATTGTTCATCACAAACTCGTCGCCGAAAACTTCGAAGCCGTTTTTCAAATAAAAGTCATGCACATCTTTACGCGCTGTACACCATAGGTCGTCTTTAACCATGGCAACTAACGTAACAAGCAATTGCTGACCGATCCCCTGTCCTTGCAATTGCTCTTTGACTGCCATCCCCCGCAAACGCCATGAGCATCCTTCTTTTACTTCTGGTAACAATGAAACAATCGCAACAATATCTTCGCCGTCTTTCATCGCTAAATGAATAGTTCGAGGATCATCATCCGCTTCAAACGTCCAATTTTCTTTTGGTTGACCAGGGCGTAAAATTGATTCACGCAATGCATAACAATCTTCAGCGATAACCCGTTCAATTAACATTTCTTCAGGCGTACTACTCTGCAAGAAGGGAAATTGCGCCAAACAATTTGCTGCGATCCAGCTTGTTTTTCATATCGTGTGTCGATGTCGGTCGTTCGAATTTTTGTTCCCCGACGAACTCTTGGAAAGCCAAAGATACTCTTGAATCCTCGCATTCCAAGGTACTCAAAATATGCAAGTTCGCAATCTTTCTTTAAGAATGAAAGCATTACTTGAAATAGATGTTGTACAAATTCAACTGGAAAATTATTGAACGGAAGCCCACAAATAATTGCGTCAAATTTGCCTTCAAGGTTTGCTTCTTCAATTGGTGCATTGTGCATAATGACTTCGATATCTGGATGCCCTTCCCGAAACTTTTTCAACACTGTTGCCTCAACCGTTTTGCAAAACTCTGGATTCAACTCAACAATATGAAACGAATCGCCATCACGCAATGTATTGAGAATCTCTTTTGTAAACGCGCCTGTGCCACAGCCGACTTCGAGCATTCTTTTGGGTGAGTGTTCTGGAATAGATTGAACAATCGTTCTCGCTAAAAAACGAGACGATGGTGCTAACGCGCCTGTTGAGCGATAGTTTTTAAATGCTTGAGTAAAAAAGCGAATCACGCACTCGCTTGTGCAGTGGTCTTTTCTTCAGCCATTTTTACAAGTTGATCAAAAGCTTTTGGATCTTCAATTGCCATTTGGCTTAACATTTTACGGTTAAGTAAAATGCCGGCGTTTGACAAACCATTGATAAACCGGCTGTACCGAGTACCACGCATACGACACGCAGCGGTAATTCGAGTAATCCAAATTCGGCGGAAATCTCGACGGCGAGCACGACGATCACGATATGCAAATTGACCAGCGCGTGTTAACGCAACTTTTGCTTGTTGTTTATGACGGCTTTTTGTTCCCCAATAACCGCGAGCGGCTTTCAATAATTTTTTTCGTGCCTTGTTTCGAGCGGCACCTTTTCGTACGCGTGGCATGTGTTGCCTCCTTTATCTTTGTTTGGTCGGAGGTGTCGCTTTGTGCTACACACTTCGTCCCGCCAAACGATTACGTTTCTCGTTGAATCTTTTACTTGCTTGGCTTTAACCGTATTTTTAACATTGCTGAAATACGCTTAATGTCTGCCTTGCCAACATAATTTGGTGAACTGTATGAACGCATCAACTTTCCAGATTTGTGACTACGTAAGTGACCTCCAAATGCACGGCGAATTTTCACCTTGCCTTTGGCTGTGATACGTATGCGTTTCAATAGTGCTTTATGTGACTTTAACTTTGGCATTTCTAATTGCTCCAATCGAGCCACATAGTGTAGCAGAAATGCAATCTAGCGGAACTATAATCAATGCGTCAAAAAGATGTCGATGCCCTTGTTTTGAGCATCTAATACCCAAATTAAGTCGCCTTTGAAGATTGGCGCTGCTACTGAATTGATAGAGCCATCATCTCGAAGATGGTTCTGTCCAAGCGAACCATGCGCTGGGGAAGGCGTGAGTTGGTCATATTTTTGGTTAGCGAGAAGTTGTTTCAAAATTGGATTCTGGTCACTCATAATAATGAACAACTTACCTTGATTTCGAATTGCATCCCACATTGCAGCGGGTTGTGTTTGGTAACTAAACCCACTACTTTCGCCACTATGACCTGGACAATTGAGATGGTTATGGTCGCAATACCCTTTCTTAGCAAGAAGTTGTGCGTTCGTGCGCTCGGGTGCAAGACCACCAAAAAGTGATGCCACTGCTGGAGCAGATTCTGTAGGAGTTTCCCCGTTATGGTCAAGTGCATAATTCACAAGACCTCTTCCCACCATTGCCATATTGCTTGCGCACTGATTTGTTAAAGATTGATTTCGCGTGCTGTTGCTTATCATTGTAAAAACCGAAACCGTAACAAGAATCATTGCTGCAACAGTAATTAGGTCTGGCATACGAATTCGAAAACCACGCTTAGTCGTTTCCAACTCTGGTGTGTGAATTTGCATACGGGCTGTTCTTTGCGATTCATATTGATCGATGCGTACGAGCGTTGCATCTATGAGTGAATCAGATGCGTCTTCGACTGGATAAGCATCGAGGAAGCCGAACATTTTTAGAATGCTCGTTGCTCGTTGTTTATCTTCAGGAGTTAGATATTCCAGTTGGTCAAGTTCAAAACCAACATCAACAAGGCGGTCGAGCATTTCTGCATCTTCCTTACAAAGTTTAAGATGGTCGAAGCCGTTACTCATTCGTCGTCCTCACTAATGATAGATTGCCACGATTGGCTAAATGCAGCGACAGCGGCATGGAGCCGACTCTTGACGGTGCCTAGCGGAATTTGCAGTGAATCTGCAATTTGCACATAACTCATTTGTTGGAAATAACTCAGCAAGAGAATCTCCCGCAGGTGGCTTGGCAATTGATCGACTGCGTTGCGTATGCTGTTTGTTTGTTCAATGTCGAGAAGTTTTGCATCTGGCAATTCCTGGTCCGCTTCCATAAGGTCGATGAAGCGCGTGCCTTCACCGTCCCCACCAATATTTTGCGACAGTGACAATACTGTTCGCTTTGAATGCTTACGGTGCCAATCCCTACCTTTGTTCGCAGCAATTGTAAAAAGCCACGGTTTAAATCGCCTTGATGGGTCGAATGTATCGGCAGAAATGTGAATTTGGAGAAAAGAATCCTGAAAAACGTCTTCTGCGGCTGCTCTAGAGCCGACAAAGCGGATTAGAAAGTGCAACAAATCATTTTTATATCGATCCATTAATTCTGGAAAAGCGCCAACATCTCCTTCAATATGCGCCGTTAATAGCTCTTCGTCGGTTCTATTATCTAATTCTGCAGACATTTGATGAACAGCGTACGCTATATAAGATGCTACCGCAATCACTTCGTACTACGATACCCGCCCTATTACTCATGGTTACATCTTGTACAACTTCAAAACATATTGCATTCCTCGGTTTCGATGGCTGTCCAAACACGCCCGAACTGAGAAAACGTCTAGTCGAAGCTGAGCCCTCACTACAAATCCATGATGTTGACTTGCTCTCCCTCGAAAGCAGCGACTATCGGCTTGGTTGGGGAGCGCCAACTATTTTGGTTGATAATGAGGACTTGTTTGGAGTTCAACCAGCTAAGAATGGCAATGCGAGCTGCCGAAATTGGAGCGGTGGTTTGCCAAGTGTTGAGGACATTCGAAAAGCAATTAGGAGAACGCCGTAAATGGGTGGATGGTGGGTACATGAATTGTGGAATGCAGGAAGAGGAACCGAACTAATCGCTTGGATTTTTTGGGTGATTGCCTCAATTACGCTTCACGAATTAGCGCATGGCTGGGCTGCGATGTGGGAAGGTGACGATACACCACGCGTTACTGGGCATATGACCGCGAACCCTGTTGTTCACATGGGCGTTCCTTCGATGCTCATTTTTCTTATTCTTGGAATCGCCTGGGGCATGATGCCAGTAAATCCATATCGATTTCGGCATGGAAAATGGGGTCGAATTTTCGTCTCGGCAGCGGGACCTTTGATGAATCTTTTCATCGCTGCTGTAGTGCTTACAATTCTAGGATGTATTATTGATCCACAGACTGCTACTTCTGCCTCGAATGGATTCAACGTAGAAATTTTCTTACTCACTGGTGGCTTTTTAAACCTCATCTTGTTTGCGTTGAATATGTTGCCCGTGCCCCCACTCGATGGCTCCAACATTCTTGCAAACCTTTCAAATACTATTGCAGGGTGGTATCGCCACCCACAAGCCCAAATGTCGGGTTTGTTGCTCTTTTTCCTCCTTATTTGGACAAATATGTTCAGTGTTGTCTTTACATGGGCACAAATTGGAGCAGCAAATTATGCAGGTTTCATTTGGTCACTCACCCATTAATTAGCCCTCTGCTAATTAAGCGATTTACAAGGATTAATAAACCGTGGGTTAATTAAATGCTACAATACGTGGCTCGAGTAATCGCTTCGTGAAGTGGTTCGCACAGCATCAGTTGGATGGTCCAGTCGATGCTCCACGGTCCACAGTTCATTAGAACGAACGAAGCCAAAGTAAGGAGATATGCCCAATGGTGGTATTACGCCTCAAACGCATGGGACGACGACATCGTCCATTCTACCGACTTAACGCAATGGATAAACGCGCACCCCGCGACGGCCGAGTAATTGAACAACTAGGTTGGTTCGATCCATTAGCGCCAGAAGATAAACAACTAAGTTTTAAAGCTGACCGAATTGACTATTGGTTAAGTGTTGGTGCACAACCATCACGGACTGTAACTAGTTTGCTCAAACGAGTTGAAATTGATCCAACTCCTGGCAAAAAGCTTAGCTAATTCCAAGGACCATGGTTTAACAAGGAGAATATTGTGCGGATTGATATCCTTACACTCTTCCCAGAGATGCTTGAAGCAACGCTTGCAACAAGTATCGTTAAACGAGCGCAAGATTGCGGACATGTTGAAATACATGTGCATGACATTCGCAATTGGTCCGACAACAAACACCGCAAGGTGGATCACCGACCGTACGGCGGTGGACCCGGAATGGTGATGATGTGCCAGCCATTGCACGACGCAGTGCAAGAGGTTGAGCGACAATCGAATATTGAAAGTTCGCCCGTTCGAATTCACTTTACCCCACAAGGTGAAGTGTTGAAACAAGAGCGAGTCGAACAACTGGCCTCTGAACAACACTTGTTGTTAATCGCAGGCCATTATGAAGGGATCGACGAACGAGTTATTGAAACTCTAGATCCCCTCGAACTGAGTACAGGAGACTATGTGCTCAGTGGCGGAGAAATCCCAGCGCTGCTTCTTGTTGATGCAGTAGTTCGGCTTCTCCCTGGTGCTCTTGGCAACTGCGATTCGGCAGACCAAGACTCCTTTTCGAAACGGGGCAGCGAAGGTAAACGCCTTCTCGACTGCCCTCATTACACACGTCCCCGTGTATGGAACGAAAAGGAAGTGCCAGAAGTGCTGCTTAGTGGCGACCACAGTGCCGTTGACAAGTGGCGAGAAGAGCAAATGGTTTCGCGAACAAAATCGCGTCGTCCTGATCTTCTCGAACAAGAGGAAGTTGACCCCTGAGCAAGACTCAAGTCACAAGTGTGCTGTTCCATAAAGCATACTAAACATGAAAGGAAGTCCCACCATGGGCCAACAACAAACAGTCGAATCAGTAACCGCAGATCAACTTCGTGCAGATGATTTTTTCCCTGACTTCAGCGTAGGTGACACAATCAATGTGCATTACACCATCGTAGAAGGTGATAAAGAACGCGTTCAAATTTTCCAAGGCGTTCTCATCGGTAGAAAAGGTCGCGGCGTAAACACAACAATTACCGTTCGCCGTATCGTTGCGAATGAGGGAGTAGAAAGAATTTTCCCACTTCACTCACCTCGAATTGCAAAAATTGAAATCGTGCGACAAGGCGATGCGCGTCGTGCTAAGTTGTACTTCTTGCGTGACCGAATCGGTAAGTCAAGACGATTACGTGACCGCCGTCGCGGTTTAAAATCGTAATACAAAAGAAAAAAACTACACAAAAAAACGGCTCCCCATTTAATTTGGGGAGCCGTTTTCTTGTCAGGAATGGGTCAAACTAATATCCACGGATTACCCCGCCTTGCGATAATCGTTCCTATCTCTAAAGAAGGAACTCGCAGGAGAATTTGGTTGCGCTTTTGCTTTACCATTGTCTGCAACTGGCGAACCAATCATAAAATTAGCACTTGCCGAGGTCGTCCCCTCCGACGACCCAGACCATGCGCTTTTCTCTGGTGCTGTACGCTTCGCCCTGGCAGCATCGATAGATCGAGCCATTGCTTCTAGCATTGGGCGGACATGTTCTGATGATTTGTTTCTGTTATTCATAGTGTTTTTTCCGTGCCTTCATATACTTGGGGCTGTGAACCTATCGGCGGGTTTTTGACCCTACTTTTGCCACAACAATAAAAATTGTACGTCCAATAACTTGAACGCTATTTGACATGCAAAGATAAGCACCCCCGATAGCATTTCTTTCAAGAAACTATGTAGAGACGCTCAATTCAGGTCTTTTTGTACTCTTCAGCTTATTTACAACTTTAGAATAAGACCAGATCCGTCGCTTCAAGAATCTCGCCGTTGTTCCCGAGCTGAAGTTGAAACATCGTCATAAATTGTCTCTAACAGCCCTGCCATTGGAAATTTCCCATCCATTGGCGAAATTCCTAAACGCCGCAATAAGGTGTGAGGAAGGTGCGTTGGCATTGGTGCTCTATCCGCATCTTTGGTCGAATGCGGTGAACGCCAAAAATCTTCTAAGCACTCTTCGAGCGGTGGTAAATCTGGCAAATCATCTTCGCGAATACTCGCGTGTGCTCTTGCTTCACCCTTTGCTTCAAGCGTTCTCGCTTGCCGAAGTTTGATTAGCAAATCGTCTTTATCCGTACCCTTCAATTCAAAATAAGACAAAGGGAAAGCGAGCAAACGCTGCGCTGTTAAAAACAATGCAGCTGCTGCATGTTTGCATGGATTTTTATCCCGACAACCGCACCGAACAGTAATTACGTCTGCAAAAGATGATTGTCCACAGTCTTGCATCATCATTGCAAGACTTGATGGAATTTTTCCGGCAGACAAACGTGCAGCAATTCGCGCTTCCCCTGCCATTCGCTGGGAAACTTTCGTCCATTCGTCTGAAGATAAAACTGG
>JYMV01032442.1_pt1 | contig 11026 bp, 11 predicted proteins | sample 338911 | NCBI WGS metagenome assembly JYMV01 (sample SAMN03354496, study PRJNA234377) | hydrothermal vent metagenome | biome: Deep sea; feature: Hydrothermal plumes at the Eastern Lau Spreading Center, Western Pacific Ocean; material: Seawater | place: Tonga | collected 2009 | depth 2000 m m
GCTGATTACGAAATGGATTTTTCCACTAAAAAACCTCGTGAAAATCAGAAATACTGGGTGGATTTTGCCCGAGAAGTAGATGGCTATTTGGAAAAGAAATTCCCCGAGCTTCTCTCACGAAATGTAGTGGTTGCAGGCACCGATATGGAAAAATCTCTCTCAACTTCTGATGGATCAAAATCCTATTCATTGACTCCCCGCAGTTTTCTGGTTGTTTCTGTAGCAATTGAAAAAGATGGCAATCCGGTTAACCTGTATGAATTTTTTGGTGGATTGGGACAGATGGAAGATAATTTATTGTCGCCCTCTGATTACTTCCCCAAATTGGATGAATTAGTGAATCGTCTCAAACAGAAAGCTGATGGAGTATTCCCCAAAGCCGGATTGCAAAATGTCATATTGGATGCTGATCTGGCTGGCATCCTGGCACATGAAGCCATTGGCCATACTACGGAAGCTGACCTGGTGCTTGGCGGTTCGGTTGCAGGTGATCTGATGGGGCAGGAAGTTGTAAGTCCCTTAATAACCCTCATTGATTATGCCAATACTTGTGATGATAAAACCTGCCCTGTACCGGTGTATGTTGATGATGAGGGAACCCCTTCAAAAGACGCTGTGATTATTAAAGATGGTGTTTTGCAGAAGTTTATGCACAATAAGGAAAGCGCCCAGCATTTCGAAACCCAGCCGGATGGTAATGCACGAGCCTATGCATTTTCGGATGAGCCCCTTATCCGCATGCGCAACACCGCTTTTGTACCCGGGACAAGCTCATTGGATGAAATGATCTCCTCTATTGATGATGGGTATTATCTCACAAAAAGCAGCAATGGACAGGCAGATTCCACCAGCGAATTCATGTTTGGCATTGCCATGGGATACGAAATTAAAAATGGGAAAATTGGCAGAGCCATTAAAGAAACTACCATTTCCGGAATCGCCTTTGACGTGTTGAAAACTGTGGATATGATATCTGAAGAAATGTCCTGGTCTGCTGGTGGTATGTGTGGAAAGAAACAATGGATCCCCGTTGGAATGGGCGGTCCCGCAATAAAATGCAAAGTAAATATTGGAGGCAGATAAATGAACCAGTCGGACATTGCAAATTATTGTATTGAACAGCTTAAGAAAGCCGGGGCAGATAAATCACAATGTGCTGTTTCTTTTTCTGAGCAAAAAGAGCTGAATGTGGAAACCGGAGAGATGTCGCTGTTTCGTACCACCTTTGATACAAATATTGGTCTCTCCGTAATTGTGGATCAGAAAAGTGGAAGTGTTGCCATCAATAAAACGGATACGGAATCTATAGATGATGCTGTGAAAAAAGTGATGGATATGGCGAAATCATCCCAACCTGATGATGCCAATGATATTTCTCCATCTCAGCCCCAACAATCCTTTTCGAAAGGAGATGAAGAGCCCAATATGGATAAAATGTATCAGCGCCTGGATGAATTTATGGACTATGTTAAAACCACTCATCCCACCATCAATATGGAAGCTGCAATTGTTGATTTTTCACAATCAACATCCGTTTTCAGAAATTCAAATGGCGTTGAGTTCACTTCGCGGGAAGGTATGTATGGATTCTCCAATATGTTTACAGCAAAAGATGGGAAAGATACATCCTCCTTTAATGGAATGGGCATTTCTGCCTTAAACCTGGACACACCATTTATTGAATCAGGGTCGGCAAAACGATTATTAAGGCAGTCCACAGAACAAGTACGCACAAAACCTGTACCTGAAAAATTCACGGGAGAAATTGTAGTAACTCCTGATTGCCTGGGTGATTTTCTTGGATTCATTACCGGGGATATTAGTGATGGTAAAATCATTTCAAAGACATCCATTTATAAAAAAAAACTGAACCAGCAGATAACGGACCCCCGGTTTACTCTGCATGCAAGGCCTGTATCCGATGAGATAACCGATGGATATTTTATTACGGATGATGGTTATGTGGCAGAAAATAGCACCATCATTGATAAAGGAGTATTGAAAACTCATCTCTTAAGTTTATACGGCGCCAATAAAACCGGTGGACAAAGAGCTGTAAATGGCGGTGGTGCTTTTGTAGTTGATGCCGGAGAAAAAACCAAAGATGAAATCATTAAAACTATTAAAAAGGGTATTTTATTGGAGCGGTTCTCAGGTGGACGCCCTTCTGCTGATGGTGAATTTTCTGGTGTAGCAAAAAATAGCTACTATATTGAAAATGGAGAAATCCAATATCCCATAAGTGAAACCATGATTTCGGGCAATATTCAGGAAATGTTTAACAATATTGGTGAAATCTCCAGTGACCGCATAGATTTTGGCTACTGTATATTTCCATGGATTTCTTTTAAAGGTGTGACGGTTTCATAGGTTCGCGGAATTCGGAATGGGGAATTGCGAATTCGGAATCAAACAAAAACGTAATGCGTAATGCAGACTCACCTAATTTTACGTTTTACAAAATTAATTCAGCAGGGACTTGATAATTAATTATACAATTATGCAATCAGAATGAAAGATTGTATGAAAATTGCCTTTAAAAACAATAACCTTTTCTTTGGACCATAAGACGGATAAAATACTTTCATGTTTTTATTGTTACACCTAATTCAATCATTTCATCCAAAGATTGATTCTCCCTAAATTTCTTGTCTATGAAATTCAATAAATATTTATTTTTAATACTTTTGGGCGCAGTTATGCTTTGGGGCTTTAAGTCAGATGCTGCCAAAGATCAATTTCAGAAAATGAAAACCCTCACACAGATTATTCGCCTGGTAAGTGAAAATTATGTGGAAGAGGTGGACATGAATGAAATTCTGGAGGGCGCCATTATTGGCATGCTGGATAAATTGGATCCCCATTCCAGTTATATTTCGTCAGAACAATTTGAGCTTATTAATGAACAATTTGATGGTGCCTTTGAAGGTATTGGCATTGAATTCAATATTTTAGAAGGATATATTACCATCATTTCGCCCATCCCCGGAACCCCCTCAGACCGGGCAGGTCTCCAAACAGGTGATAAAATTGTACGCATTAATGATGAATCGGCCTACAAAATTACCCAGAAAGATGTGTTGGAAAAACTACGAGGACCAAAAGGGACACCAGTGGATGTGACCATTTCCCGCCCGGGATTTGATGAAGATTTTGAGGTAACACTTGTCCGGGATAAAATACCCATTGTGAGCGTAATGGCATCGTTCATGATTGATGATGAAACAGGCTATATTAAGGTGAGCAGATTTTCCAGAAACACCGCCAAAGAAATAGATGAATCACTTTCCAAGCTGGAAAGCTTGGGTATGCAGCAGCTATTACTGGATCTCAGAAACAATGGCGGTGGAATGATGGATCAGGCAATCAGCATTGTGGATATGTTTGTCTCCTCCAGAGATACTATTTTATTTACAAAAGGTAAAATCCCCGGTTCAAGCGAAGTTTATCGTGCACGCAAAAGTAATCGCGACAAAGACTACCCGGTAGTGGTTCTCATAAACAGGGGGTCTGCCAGTGCTAGTGAAATTGTATCCGGTGCATTTCAAGATTTAGATAGGGGACTTGTAGTAGGTGAAACCAGTTTTGGCAAGGGATTGGTACAACGCCAATATCCTCTTCGGGATGGCTCAGCAGCACGCATTACGATAGCCCAATATTACACACCATCCGGGAGGCTCATCCAACGACCATACGAAGACATTGGAGATTACTACACCGATTTAGGGAGAGACAATCGAGAAGCCACAGATTCCACTTTAGCCGAGAAACCTGTCTTTACTACGAAGAATGGTAGATCTGTTTATGGCGGTGGCGGTATCACTCCAGACGTATTTTCTGAATTAGATGTAAATTTCAATAAAAGCACTCGGGAAATTCTGTCTCACCCCGACCGCCTTACCTTTAAGTTTGCAGGAGAATTAAAAAGTGAAATTCAGGAGCAATTTGAAAACTATGATGATTTTACCACATCCTATGATTTGAATGGTAAACGAATGGAAAATTTCTTTCATTGGCTGGATAATCAGGAGATAGAATTTGAATCCGAAGAACTGGAAGAAAATTGGGGATATATCCAAAACAGGATACTCGCAAATGTGGCAAGCAGCATTTGGGGAAAAGAATATTTATACAAAAAATTGCTGGATACGGATAAGCAGGCTCAGGATGCTCTTTTGCATTTCCATGAAGCCAGGGAATTGATAGGGGCATTATCCCCCTCTGTACCTGTTTCAGAATAAATGCGAAAATTTTCTTTACCAAAAGGAATAATAATCCTAATTTTGCAGACTAATTTCTACATTAAAAATTCAATTAATTCGTAATTAAAAAAGGACAAAAATAATGGTTCAATTATTTATTGATGGTGGCGGGTTCATGTGGCCCATTTTATTTATTTTCATAATTGGTTTTGTATTTGTGATCGAAAGGCTATATCACTTGATTAAAGGTCTATCTAGCAATGAAGAATTTGCCTACGATATTGCTGCTACGGTGAAACAATCCGGCATTGATTCTGCTAAAACTCAGTGCGAAGGAGCCGTAGGACCAGTTGCTAATTTATGTTTATCTGCCCTTGATCGTGCTGATCGTGGTGCTGATGAGGCAGAGCATGCTCTGGATCATTCTGGAAGTATTGAAATGGCCTCCATGGAAAAAAATATGACCTGGATTTCCCTCTGTATTGCCACAGCCCCCATGATTGGATTTCTGGGAACAGTTTGGGGTATGATTCAGGCCTTTAACGATATCAAGATGGCAAACGATATTTCTCCTGCAGTTGTAGCGGGTGGTATTTCTGTTGCATTGTTAACTACAGCTTTTGGTTTGATTGTTGCTGTTGTTCTGCAGATATTCCAAAATGCAGTATTGTATATTATTGACAACCAGATTGTCACCCTGCAAAAAAGTACCACAGCCCTGCTTCATGCTATAAAAGATAGTATTACAAGTTAGTTTTTTTCTCTACAGAGTATGATAAAAAAACAGAGAAGACCCTTAGAGGAAATAAATTCATCTTCCATGGCGGATATTGCATTTTTATTACTGGTATTTTTTCTGGTAACAACTACAATTTCCATGGATAAGGGTATTAGTTTGGTTCTCCCATCCGAAGGAAATGAGCTTGAAGTAAACCGAAAAAATATAGTCAATATCCTAATGAATGAAAGTGGGAAAGTATTGATTGATGACAAGCCCACCAAAGTAAATGCAATTAGGGGAATAGTAGAACGGAAGCTCTCTGGAAATCCAAACCTTATTTTTTCTGTGCAAACACACCCGCGGACTAAATATCAAAATTATTTACAGATTTTGGACCAACTCAAAGAAGCAAAAGCTACAAAAATTTCTATTGCTAACCCCCCAGCATTTTAATTTAAAATGAAAATAGAAAGAAAGACGCATACCAGTAGAGAAATATCCACATCATCCATGCCGGATATTATTTTTATGCTCCTGATATTTTTCATGGTGACAACCGTTATGCGGGAATATGAAGGGCTGGATATAATTATGCCTCGTGCAAAAATGATTGAAAAATTAGAAAGTAAGCGGCACACCTCTTATGTATGGGCAACAAAAGATGGGCTTGTTTCAGTAGATGACCGTATCATAAATATAAATAATTTGTCAGGAATAATGTACAGCAAAATTGCCAAAGACCCGAAAATTACAGTTTCATTAAAGTCAGATGAAAAAACAACTATGAAACTCATTACAGATATTCATAGTCAGTTGAGAACCGCAAATGCCTTAAAACTCAGCTATTCTGCTCTCACCAAGGCACCATAAATGATTCTCAGACCCGATCCATTATTGATTCATTATACCGTACGAATACGTGAAGTTACCATTGGAGTAATCCTTTTATTGACTTTTATGTTTTATTTTTTCCCACGTTTTTTAGGTGAAGGAGAACGCACTAACTTTTCTTTTGTGGATGAAATTGAAACATTTGATATTCCCCAAACTGAACAAATAAAAATACCTGAGCCTCCAGCAAGACCTTCAGTTCCAGTGGCATCAGAAGATGAATTTTTTGATGAAGATATTACTATTGAAGATACTGACTTTGATGATTTTGAAGATTGGGATGCTCCGCCACCTCCCCCATCTGAGGGACCTAATGTAAAATTTATTCCTTATGATAAAGCTCCAAAACCGAAAATTCCTATTCGCCCGGTTTATCCTGAAATTGCACAGGAAGCGGGAATCGAGGGAACGGTTTATATCCAATTTTTTATTGATGCTAAAGGTAATGTAACCGAAGCATGGGTTCAAAAAGGTATTCCCAATACAGGATTGAATGAGGCTGCTTTATCTGCAGTTAAAAAGTCTAAATGGAAACCTGCACAGCAACGGGATAAAAAGGTAGGTGTCTGGCAGACAGTACCGGTGAAGTTCGAACTGACTTCACATTAAAAACCTGGAATAAAGACTTATCTCTGACCCCTCACCAGATATTTTCAAAATTTGGATTGATTCTTAAGTTCTCGTCTCCCTAGGGGAGAGGTAGGGTGAGGGGTTAAATAAGAATTTCACTATTTAGCCGCCTCATTTAATCTTCATTCCTGTTTGGCACCGTTGCCGAATAATTTATTATAAATCCACATAACCGGATCATAAAAGCGGTCCACCACTCTTTCCTTTAATGGAATAATGCCATTATCCGTAATCTGAATATGTTCGGGACAGACATCCGTACAGCAACGAGTAATATTACACATTCCTGAGCCAAATTCATTTTTAATTTTAGGAATGCGGTCCTCCTGATCTAAGGGGTGCATTTCCAGTGAAGCCAGGCGGATCATAAAGCGCGGTCCCACAAACTTTTCCTTCTTATCCTGATCCCTGAGGACGTGGCAGACATCCTGACAGAGATAACATTCAATACACTTGCGGAATTCCTGGATTCGTTCAACATCCTGCTGGTACATGACATGGTCCTTGCCGTTTTTCTTTTTCCCGGGCTTGAAGGGTGGAATCATTTTATTTTGTTTATAATTCCAAGAAACATCTGTCACCAGGTCTTTAATAATGGGGAATGTTTTCATGGGCTGAACAGTAACCACTTCATCCGGGGAATACTCGTTCATACGGGTCATGCAAGCCAATTTTGGCCTTCCGTTAATTTCCACACTGCAGGAGCCGCACTTGCCCGCTTTACAGTTCCAGCGGACTGCCAAATCATTGGCATGTTCCACCTGAATTCTGTGAATAGCATCCAGCACTACCATGCCTTGTTCTAATTTTACAGCATAATTTATAAATTCACCCTGCTCTTTATCACCCCGCCAGATTTTAAAATTACGCTCCAAGGTTATCTCCTTCCAGTTCTTTCAATGAAGCAAAGGCAATATCAGCTAATTCCTTCGGCGGGCTATCCCGCTGGATTTTTTCTGCAGACATGCCAGAAGTTGTCTTCTTTATTATAATATTATATTCTAAGCCCTCGTCCCGTTCACCTGTAAAATCCAGCCGGGTATGAGCTCCCCTGCTTTCTTCTCGGATGAGGGCTGCCCGGGTTACGGCTTCGGCAGTGATGATGAGGTTTTTTAAATCCAGCGCTTCATTCCAGCCGGGATTAAATTGGGCAGAAGCATGGGCAAAAACTTCATTTATGTCTGTTTTTAATGCCTGCAATTTTTCCAGACCTGATGCCAATTCTTCTCCGGTACGGACGATGCTAACGTATGTTTGCAAAATGCTTTGTAATTCTTCATGTACCAGGTAAGGGTTTTTACCTTCCTCCCGGTTCAGGATGTCCGTAGCAGCTTTTAAAATTTTGCTGACATCTTCATTACTGCAATCTAATTGATCTGTAAGACTGTTTATATAATTGGCGGCACCGTCTCCTGCCAGTTTGCCAAATACCAGAAGATCGGAAAGCGAATTCCCTCCTAATCGGTTAGCACCATGCATGCCGCCGGCACATTCGCCGCAGGCAAATAACCCAGGGACATTGGTCTGCTGGCTGTCGCTGTTTACCCGGATACCACCCATAAAATAATGCAGGGTGGGACCCACTTCCATGGGCTCTTCAGTAATATCTATTTCTGCCAGCTCCTTAAACTGATGATACATGGAGGGCAGTTTCTTTTTAATAAAATCAGCCGGCCTGCGGGAGGCAATATCTAAAAAGGCGCCGCCATTAGGTGATCCTCGGCCTGCTTCGACTTCTTTTTTAATGGCACGGGCAACCACATCACGGGTTAAGAGTTCAGGCGGTCGGCGGGCTTCCTTATCACCCTCCAGCCAGCGGGATGCCTCTTCTTCCGTATCTGCAGTTTCACTAGCAAACTTCTCCGGAATATAGTTGAACATGAAGCGTTCACCTTCACTATTCAATAGAATTCCACCATCACCTCTCACACCTTCCGTTACCAGGATTCCCTTAACCGATGGCGGCCAGACCATACCTGTGGGGTGAAACTGGGTAAATTCCATATCAATTAATTCAGCGCCGGCGCGGTAAGCCATTCCCAAACCGTCTCCAGTATACTCCCAAGAGTTGGAGGTGACCTTCCAAGCTTTTCCACCCCCTCCAGTAGCTAAGATAATCGCTTTGGTTTTGAATAGCACAAATCTTCCAGTCTCCCGCCAATAGCCAACCAGGCCGGATACTTTATCTCCATCTAATACTAGATCCAAGCCGGTACATTCCATATGAGTGGATATGCCCTGATGCACACAAAAATCCTGCAGTGTGCGGATAATTTCCAAGCCAGTACGGTCACCCACATGAGCCAGTCGGGGAAAACGATGTCCGCCAAAGTTGCGCTGGCTGATGAGCCCCTTATCCGTGCGGTCAAATACTGCGCCCCATTCTTCCAACTCCCTCACTCTGTCCGGAGCATGTCTAGCATGGAGTTCCGCCATCCGCCATTGGTTTAAAAATTTACCGCCTCGCATAGTGTCCCTAAAATGGATTTTCCAATTATCCCGTGAATCTACATTCCCCAGGGATGCCGCAATACCGCCCTCAGCCATTACGGTGTGGGCTTTGCCAAGGAGTGATTTCGATATAATGCCGGTACTCAGTCCCTTGTCGGCACATTCAATGGCTGCCCTAATACCAGCGCCGCCAGCGCCAACTACCAATACATCATGTTCTATAGTCTGAATATCTGAATGATCCATTTTAATTTCCCCAAGTGCTGAAGTCTGTCCAATAACCTTTTGCTACCAACCGTACATAAATATCTCCCAGAGCCACCCAGATCATGCTTATCCAGGCCCAGAACATGTGCCGGCCATTCAGCCAGGAAACACCCTGCCAGATTTTAAAACTTACTTTTCCCTTGCCCTGGGGACAGGTAAAACAATCCTGCCTGCCTCCGCTGAGATGGCGGAATGCGTGGCAACCAAAAGTATATCCTGCCAGGAAAATTGGGTTTAAAAGTAAAATAATTGATCCCACTCCCACGCCTAATTTTCCATCCCGGAAAAGGGACAGGAAGGCATCGTAAGATAAAACTGCCACAAAACCAATGGCGATATAAAGTGTAAACCGGTGAATATTCTGAATAACCAACAGAGCTGTTTCTCCTTTATAATCTTTCAAAGGTACACCAGCAACAGAACAGGCCGGAGGTGAGAGAAAATAAGAACGGTAGTAAAATTTACGGTAATAATAACAGGTAAGGCGGAAGGAGAGTGGCCCGGCTAAAATCAGGATAGCAGGAGTAACAGGAATCAGGTTAGGCATCCAATCCGGCCAGGGACCAAACCAGGCATGGAGTAGTGGAGCAGAGCCTGCAGCACTTTCCTCAATAAAAAGTAATGGTGAATAAAAGGGTGACAGATATCCGCCAAATCCTTCACTACCAGCGCTGAACCAGTAATAATCGCCCTGGAACATAGCCCAGGTGGTGTAAATGACAAAACTTAAAAATCCTAATCCTGTTAAAAGCGGTTCAAGCCACCATGTATCAGAACGGTGGGTTTGAAACAGGCCGGCTTCATAGCCGTCCATTGTCTGTTCATTGTTCATGTGTTTAGAGTTTGTTTAATTACCGTGTAATGAGAATTCCCAGGCCAATACCGCTGATCCCCAATACTATACTGCCCAGCACATAAATGGCGGTCATTTTAAACTGCCCTGCTTGTAGCATTTCAAATGATTCTAATCCAAATGTTGAGAATGTAGTGAAACCACCTAAAATGCCGATGGCTGCAAACTCTCGCAGGGGCAGGGTTGTGGTTTTTCCCAAACCCAGTCCCACGAAAATACCCAGGAGGGTACAGCCAATAAAATTAACAGCAAAGGTGCCCAAGGGGAAGCCAAAACGGGTAAACTGGGAAAACCAGGTACTCGCAATATATCGTAATGCAGCACCGATAAAGCCACCGGCACCTACCAACAAAATTTCCTTCATTCAGTCGATATTAAAATGGAACATCTTCATCAGAAAATGGTGTAGCAACCGAAGCATCAGCCATTTCAGGCTGAGGGGGTGGAAAATCATTATTGTCCATACCAGGAGGGGTTGCCATAACTTCCTGACCATAAGTTTTTATTGCTAATTGATTTACCTGTTCCTTTATGTCACGGTCAGCCCAAACGGTGTCATGATATTCCTCATCGTTTCCCTTTTGGCTGGGGAATCCTACGAACAATCCATTTATACCTTCTACCAGTTTAAAACCTTTAAGTGTGAATCCATCTTCTGTCTGTAAGTCAAAAAATGCACGGATTTTACCCCAGTTGCCTTTATTCATTCTTTCAATTTTCAATGTAAATTTCCTCTATTAATGTGGGATTAAATATAAAGGGTTTTTTGCATGTGGGACAAAGAAGAAAGGAGCCAAATATAATGGAAATTCAATTTTATCTATAAAAAAACTTCTGTTTTTCTTCGGAATATTTTTACGTTTTATTAAATTCAAATAATTTTAGTTTTTACTGATAAATGCTCTGAAGTTATTAATTGCAAAATTTGGATAATCTGATTCAACTTTATCCTGAGAAGAATAATTTAATGTCCATTGAGTTGATACTCCCGTTTGGAGATTAACGTTGAAA
>JYMV01045615.1_pt1 | contig 11026 bp, 9 predicted proteins | sample 338911 | NCBI WGS metagenome assembly JYMV01 (sample SAMN03354496, study PRJNA234377) | hydrothermal vent metagenome | biome: Deep sea; feature: Hydrothermal plumes at the Eastern Lau Spreading Center, Western Pacific Ocean; material: Seawater | place: Tonga | collected 2009 | depth 2000 m m
TGATCGGTAATGGAGAAGACGCGTCCCCGGTGCACACGCCAACTTACGAATTCAACGACAACATTTTGCCGCTCGGTAGCACGCTGTATGCGAAAATTACCGAACGCGAATTAGCCACGGACAGTGCCACATCACTATGAGATGCACGCCTGCGGTCACGATGGACACACCACAATGCTCCTTGGTGCAGCGCGCTATCTAGCCGCGACTCAAAACTTCAACGGTATTGTTCATTTTATATTTCAGCCTGCCGAAGAAGGCCTCGGAGGGGCACATGCCATGATGGAAGATGGATTGTTCGAGCAGTTTCCATGTGAAAGCATATATGGAATGCACAATTGGCCGAGTATGCCCGTTGGTCAGTTTGGAATTCGCAACGGTGCACTCCTTGCTGGTGGTGCGCTTTTTGATGTCACAGTGAATGGGCGCGGCTCACATGGTGCATTTCCGCAGCACGCCAATGACCCGGTTCTCGCTGCCAGTGAAATCGTTATGTCCCTCCAACAAATTGTGGCGCGCCGTTTTGATCCGTTGGTGGCGGGTGTTGTCAGTGTGACCATGTTTAAGGGCGGCGACGCCTATAACGTGATTCCTAAAGTGGCTTCAATTGGTGGGACGGCAAGGGCCTTTTCAAGAGATGGGCTCGAGCTGATTGAACAGGAAATGCATCGTGTGATAGCTGGCGTCGCTGCAGCCCACAACGTCGCGGCTGACTTTGATTATCGAGTCACCTTTGCGCCCACCATCAATACCCCACGCGAGACCCAGTTAATCGCAGATGTCGCCGCAGACTTGGTAGGTGAAGAGAAAGTTGATCGAAACCACTATCTGATTTCAGGCTCTGAAGATTTCTCTTTCATGCTGGAGAACCGGCCGGGGGCATTTATTCTGATCGGTAATGGAGAAGACGCGTCCCCGGTGCACACGCCAACTTACGAATTCAACGACAACATTTTGCCGCTCGGTAGCACGCTGTATGCTGACCATGAGAGCCGTATTCCTACGCGAATTAGGTGACCAGGCGTCTATGGCGCACTTGAAGCGTTAGGCAGTATAGATGCGCTGTAAGGAAAAGATCCTGGCGACGAAATAGCCTCCTTCGAGAAAGATCAAAGGGGGTGGTTATCATCAATACGGCCAAAAGATTTACTGTGATTGCAGTGGCTACCTGCACTCCCTCGCTAAGCCCGCTACTTGTACGCTGTGTATCCGTAGACTTTCCTCTGGTGTTCCGGGGGGAATATAGTGGGGGTTGGTGAGCGCGGGAGAACAAAGCGTGGAGAAGAGTATTTATGCGGGATTCTGGATACGGGCGCTGGCCTCAATTATCGATACGATAATAATGGTCGTGCCCATGGTCATTTTTTTGACGTCAATTTATCCAGATTATTTTAGTTTTAGTTTAGACACGAATTCAGATGCTCTGATGTATCGTGGCCCCATCGATGTTGTGGTCCAGCTGGGTGTGCCGTGCTTCTATACGATTCTTTTTTGGAGATTGAAAGGCGCCACACCGGGTAAGATGATCGTAGAAATAAAAGTTGTTGATGCAGAGACCTTGCTTGAGCCAAGTGTGCCTTCTCTCATAGGGCGATACTTTGCCTATATCGTATCCACGATTCCGCTGTGTTTGGGTTTTCTCTGGGTTGCGTGGGGTAAAGATAAAAGGGGATTCCACGACAAACTGGCTGGGACAGCAGTGATTTACCCGGGGAGAGTCAAATGGGCGCACCATGATTTCAGAGAACAGTAGACACCTTCGACAAAGCCAACAAGTTCACTGTGTTGGTCATGGCTTAACGGGTTCAGCGCCAGAAGAGGGTGATGTTACCGAGTGCTGATTTCACCGCGGAGGTGAGATGCGGTGGGATAAACAACTGTTTCGGTGGTAAGAAGAACAACCGTTTCTAAAACAATGAGAGCGTATCGCGGGGCTTTAACTGGGGAATAGGGCGCTAAGGAATAACGAGTTGGTAGAGAGGAAAACAGATGTTAGAAATGAAAGAAGAATGTCTAAAGTGCCTTGCACCACTTGGTTTGACATCTGAGGCAATGATTTGTTCATATGAATGCACATACTGTCTGAAGTGTGCCGAAGAAAACGATTCGGTTTGTCAAAACTGTAATGGCGATTTGCAAAAACGACCCAACAGATCTCAGTGAGAAATATCATCACATTGTTTCTTTTTCAAAACAGGTAAACACCGATTGAAACACTCTATTTCTAAAGCTATGGTTATTGGATTCGGTTTATTCACTTTGACATCGGCTCACGCTGCTGAAGGAACGGTTACCTTTGAAGTGCTTACTCCAGAGGCAGCGCTCCAGGCCGCTAAAGCAGCATTAGACAACTGTAGAGCATCGGGGTATCAGGTGGCAGTAGCCGTGGTGGATCGTTTTGGTGGCATTCAGGTGGTATTGCGTGATCAGCTCGCAGCACCACGTACAGTCGACACAGCAGTTGGAAAAGCACGCACTGCGGCTGGGTTCAGAACCAACACGACTGAAATGGTGTCGGTCACTGAGCAAGGAAAACCCCAAGCAGGTATTCGTAACCTGCCGGGTGTCACCGTCATTGGCGGAGGGATGTTCATAGAAGCGGCTGGTTCACTGGTCGGTGGCATTGGGGTATCTGGGGCACCTGGCCCACATCTTGACGATGCCTGTGCTCAGGCTGGAATTGATAATATTGAAGATCTTTTGGAGTTTTGAATTCAAAAATGGTCTTTCAAAGCGGTCTGTAGGCGGGCTCAGATCATAAGCTTTCACATTCGAGCCATTGGGATTGGGCGATGGGCTTGGCATGAAACCACTCCCTGCACTCTCCCTTTTACTGCTTGGTAGTATGTTTCAAGTGTTCGCCTTTGCTCTGTCATTTCCCGAAAAGGAATGCTGTGAAGTATTTACTCCTTTGTATTACAAAGTGACTCAGGGGGCTGTGGCGATACAAAGTGGGAAATAGGTTGTTTTAACTGCTAATTGAAAGAGGGTACCCCGATGGCTAAAACGTCCACAGGATTTCTGAAGTCGCTCGATGACAGGGTCGAAGGCATATTGAATGCTTGTACGGCGTGTGGGGATTGCGTTTCTGTTTGCCCTACGCCGCAAGGCGCTGGCATCGACGTCGCAGATCCAAAACGCATTGCATCGGGTGTTCTTGATATCTTACGGAATAACGGCGAGGGCCTAGACGCGTCTAGGCAATGGGCCGCTGCGTGTTGCGGGACTGGCGCGTGCCTGACGTCTTGTAGCCACGGCATCAATCCTCGGTTCATGTTATCGATGGCACGCCGCGCGATGAAGGAGGATGTCCCGGAGAAGGATCGGCGTGTGGCGGGACAAGAGGCGTTTAAGGGCATGACTCGCGGCGTGCGCGTCTTGTCACGACTTCAGCTTGCACCCGACTTGTTGGAGCGTCTGAGCCCATCTTCCCATCCGACACTCACAGAGCCACCGGACCTGATTTTCTACACCGGGTGCAACTTACTGAAAACACCACATATCGGCCTGTTGTGCCTCGACGTTCTCGATCGCTTGGATATCAGTTACGAAGTCTATGGTGGGCCGGCAAATTGCTGCGGCTTCTTTCAGTTGGGTGCCGGTGATATGGCCAACGCCGGTCGGCTGGGATTTAAGACGATCGAGCGCTTTGCAAAAACCAAGACCGCGGAAGTGCTCTCCTGGTGTCCGTCGTGCCATTTGATCTTCGGAGAAACCCATCTACCGAGCAGCGAAGCCGAACTCACGGCCAAACCGTCGTTCGATATGACGATGTTCGCAGTCTATCTGTCCCGCCATCTGGATGAATTGCAGCCCATGATGACCAACCCGGTTAATAAACGTGTCGCGCTGTGTGATTTTGCGGTCGCGGAAGAAGTCAGCAAGGGGGTAGTAGCAGTTCTCTCGTGCATACCCAGCCTTGAAGTCATTGATCTTGGAATCGATCGTATCGCTTACACACTCATCGCGACTCGGTCCATACCGGAACATGGGAAAAGTATGCTGGCGAAGACGTTGCGTGCGGCTGAGGATGCTGGCGTGACGACGCTGGCTGGAATCTATCACTCGGACCACCGCGAGCTCAGTGCTCATGAGGGGGCCTGGTCGTACGAGATCGTCAACTTTATGGAACTGATCGGTGAGAGTATGGGAATCACGCACGTCGATTTATTCAAGCGTCTGAAACTAATGCAGGATGTTGATGCTATTTTGGTCGCGTCGCAGGAATATATCGACGACAACGAGCTCGATCCTGAAGAAGTCCGCGAAGTCGTTCTAAAGGATCTGCTGGGTGAACAGTTCTTACCGATCGATCGCAGCTGGCACTAACAGGGTACACCTCAGTATCGGTGGTGGAATATAGTAGTGGTATGAAACGATTTATTTTCATTATGATATTCCTGTTGGACAATGTTTCTAATGTTGTTGTGGCGAGCTAACGCGGCGCTGAAATACTTTCTACACAGTGTGCAGCGTGCCATGGAAACGCGGGAATAGAAACAGACGCGCCCGTTCTTTATGGACAAGAGTCAGCGTACATTGTGAAGTCACTTTCGGCTGTTAAACATGGCCATCGAAGAGATAGAATCATGATGGTTCTGAATGCGATAGCTGCCGCGTTGAGTGACGACGATATCAGAGATGTGGCTGTTTTTGTCGCAGGGCGCGATGCTTGCCAAGTTGGTTTGAAGATAGACCATTGACGTGAAGGGTTCAGGGCGGCCTTCATTGCTGGGCGTCAGAAATATGTATCGGCTAATTGTGCCCACTGCCATCAAAGTTTTCATCACCACGCGCCTCGTCTGGTCGGCCAGAAAGCAGGATTCTTGGCTAAAGCCCTTCAGCAGTTTAAAGTGGGTGAGCGGCAAGCGCCGATGATGGCCAAACTTCTAAAAACTTGGACATCAGAAGACTTCAACAATGTTGTTACCTATCTCAGTGGGCTACGTCTGATGCGGGCGTGTGGTGATGGTCACTGATCATCTGCCTGCCGGAACCGCAGCAAGTCCTGGCTTCGCACAACTTCCCCGCCAAAAAGTCGTTGCTAACAATTTTGACAGTGAGCGGTCCAAATAAGTCAGGAAATGTTACAAACCTCACACATCTTCTCCACGCAATTTAGACTGGAGAGGACAGGAAGGGACCCCAGTTCAGCACATTTTCAGCACACTGAAATTCGGAAAAGATCAGCAATTGGAGAAAATGGCATGGTTACATGACTAGGTGGTCGGTCGGGGTTGGTGAGCCTGATACATCGTCACAATCTGTTCTGGAGTAAGTGGCATCTCGATATGACCGGCATGTACTCCAAGTGCGTCTGCCACGGCATTAACTATTGCTGCTGGCCCACCAATCGTTCCGCTTTCGGCTACACCTTTATGGCCAGCATAGCTGAAGGGTGATGGCGTCTGTAGATGGGTTATTTCTACAAGCGGAATATCGAGAGCATTTGGAATAAGGTAGTCTTGTAATGTTGTGTTGAGCGGTTGCCCGTGGGATGTGTAGGAAATCGTCTCATATAGTGTTGATCCAATTGCCTGCGCAACCGAACCTCTAATCTGCCCGTCTACCACTTCGGAATCGACGAGTGGTCCACAGTCTTCTGCAACGATGTAGTGTTTGAAATGAACATTGCCAGTGGTTATGTCCACCTCAACGACGGCAATATGGGTCGCACAGCTGACGGGAACCTCTGGAGGGTCGTACGATGCTCGCGCTTCAAGCCCGGGTTCCCAGTCGTTCGGAAATTCATACCGTGCCGAATGAACAATTTCTCCTATCTCGAGAATAGATAAGCGCCGATCACTGTTATCCAATAGATAAATGTCACCACGAGAAAAACCGACTTGTTGAATGTCAACCTGCCATAAGAGAGACGCCACCCGGCGTAACTTATTCTTTAATTTTTCTGCTGCCATCAATAACGCGCCACCACCAGACACCAAGCTACGGCTGGCAAAAGTGCCTGAACCGTACGGGGTGACTGCTGTGTCTCCTAGGACAATGCGTATCTGGTCACCATCACTTTCGAGGGCGTTCGAGAGCAAACGACCAAAGGTGGTTTTTTGGTTTTGGCCTTGCGAAGGTGTGCTGATATATGCCTCTATACTGCCGTCACGACTGATGCGGATTAAAGCCGAGTCGAATCCAGGGATGGATGTCATTCCGCGAGCTCGAAATACAGCTCTATTCATGGCGGTTAGTTCCACAAAACATGAGATTCCAATACCAAGGCGAAATTGAGTTTGTGATTGCACATGTTGTTGCTCGCGAATGTGATCGTAGTCGGCTCGTTTGAGAGCTGTTTCTAGCAATTGGTGATAGTCGCCGCTGTCGTAGAGTGCACCAGCTGGGTTTCGCATTGGCAATGCGGATGTGGGAATTAGATTGCGTCGTCGGATTTCCGATGGATCTTGGCCAATTCGATGTGCAAGTCGGTCCAACAACACTTCAGTGATCAGCGGACAGAGCGGAAACCCAACGTCACGATAAGCCCCTGTTGGGCACCGGTGAGTCGCTATGGCCAGTCCTTCATAGGCATAGTGAGGTACTCGATAAGGTCCTGTTAGTCCGACTCCGATTGTTTGAGGTTCCAATGCACAACTAAAAGGAAATGATGAATAAGCTCCTACGTTACATAATGCTCGTGCGCGGAGTCCGAGAATGTGACCGTTTTCATCTGCAGCCAAGTGGGCCTCAACATGGATATCTCTAGCGTGAAACCCTGTCATCAGATGTTCGCGCCTATCCTGAATCCATTTCACGGGACATTTGAATGTCGTTGCTACATAGGCGACGATGATTTCTTCAGGGTGAAGTTGCACTTTCGGGCCGAATGCGCCACCAACATCGGGTGCGGTCACCGTGATATTGCTCTCTAGTATTCCTAAGCACTCGCTTAGTCCATCACGTATCAGGTGTGGTGCCTGAGTTGACGTCCAGACGGAAAGGTGAGAGGTCGCGTGATCATACGATGCGAGAACACCTGCCCCTTCAATAGACATTCCCGCAACCCGAGGATGTCGAATGGAGATGCTTACTGTGACTGGAGCACTGTCAAATGGATCATTTTTTCGCTGACGACACGGTGTGTTCGAAATAGAACGTTGTTTTCGATATATGAATGGACCGTGGGGGACTCGTTTTCAATGGCTTGATGTGCATCAATGACTGCAGGGAGTGAGTCGTAGTTAATCTCAACAAGATCAGCGGCATCCTCAGCACAGTAAGGATCCGATGCGACAATGATTGCTAGGATTTCGCCAACATATCGAACTAGATTTCTGGCGACTGGATACCAATTGGTCGAAAAATATTGGTCAGAACCAGTTGCTTCAAGTTTGGCGCAAATCGGATTGACTCGATTAATGAGATCTGTTGCCGTCAGGACCGTAAATACGCCGGGCGCTTGGGTGGCACTGTCGATCTTCAAGTCAACAATGCGAGCGTGTGCATGGGTACTACGCACGAAGGCGATGTGCACGGTCTCTGCCAGTTGAATGCCATCAACGAATTGGCCTTTGCCCTTCAGCAAAGGTGTCAGTTCGTTCTGCATCATAATTTTCTGGAAATAAACGGCACTATGTGCGCCGCCTTTTCTAGACTTGATCTCTTATCGAATCCATTACTGGCTTCATTTGGCCTCCGTCAATTTCAATCATGGTTCCATTAACAAAGTGGGCCTTAGGTGAGGCCAGGTAACATACTAGATCGGAAACTTCGTCAACTTCCGCAATACGACCGAGGGGAATACTTCGAGGTGCAAGTTGGTCAGCTTGCTCATATGTGAGGTCTAAGTCTCTAGCCATAGCTTCAACTAGCCCTACCCATCGTTCGGTGCGGACCGGACCTGGATTCACGGCGCAAAACGTTATGTTTTCTTTCGCATATTGCCCCGCCAAAGCAATAGTCAAATTTTGTCCCGCCGCGTTGGCGGCACCCGGAACAATCTCCCAATACGAGTGTTTGACGCCGTCATTCCCGATTAGATTGATCACGCGTCCAACACCTTCTTTTCTCATATGGGGGATTACGGCGCGCGTAATGCGTACATAGCCCATAAATTTTAGACCCAGTCCCGTCTCCCATGCTTGATCAGATAGTGTTTCGAGTACCCCTCCTGCCGCGGCTCCTGCATTATTGACTAAAATATCAATGCGGCTAAATCGTGCGATCGCTTCATTGACCACACGCTCAGCATCGTCCGTCCTCAAGAGGTCTCCAACAAACCAAGCAACTTCTACGCCGAATTCCTCTTTAATTTCAGTTGCTGTTGTCTCGAGTAAATCCGCGCGAGTCGCGGTAATTGCAATGTTGCACCCTTCTCGGGCCATAGTGCGGGCAATGCCTTTGCCGATTCCCCGGCTACCGCCGGTAATAAAGACGACCTTTCCTTTGAGTTCGAGATCCATTAATCGTTTCTCCACTTATTGATGAACCACTATTCACTAGCCGAATATGGAAAGCAACATTCGTTTTAGAAGCAATGAGTTGTTATATGGAATTGTCGCGGAGTATCGTTTGGGGGATTTCTGCGTGTGTAATTATTATGTCAGCTGTTTCGGGGTAAACGTCGTCTTACTGGTTGAGGTAACAAAGAGTGCATTATTGACATATATTGCGGTGTGTTCCGTTATGTACATCAACTAAGTGAAAGCGCTTTTTATTGCTAGTAACTTAGATAAATTAACTACGCACGTTCGCTGACCACTAGCTGATCTAGGCCCTGGCCAAGGTCATTGATAATGTCGTCGATATCCTCGAGGCCGACGGCGACCCGCAGCAGGTTCTCGCCAATTCCAGCGAGTGCACGTTGCTCGGGGGTGATTCTTGAGTGCGTTGTGGATGCGGGATGTGTGATGGTCGTTTTGACATCACCCAGATTGGCAGTAATCGATATAAGTTGAGTGCTGTCGATTACCTGCCAGGCGGATTGGCGGCCACCTGCGACCGTGAACGACACGATCGCGCCGAAGCCCGTTTGCTGCTTGCGCGCCAACAAATGTCCTGGTGAGGAGTCGAGGCCAGGGTAATATACCTCTTGTATTGCAGAATGGGTCTGCAGCCATTGGGCAAGTTTTATAGCATTCTCTGAATGGGCTCTCATGCGTAACGCTAGTGTCTCCATGCCTTTGTGAAAGACCCATGCATTGAAAGGACTCATCGTGGGTCCGGCCGTTCGCAGTACATTGAAAAACTTGTCGTACAACGTTTTGTCTCGAGTGATGAGTGCACCACCGATACAGCGACCTTGGCCGTCCAGGTACTTGGTAGCCGAATGGACGACGATATCAGCACCGAGCGCCAGGGGTTGCTGCAGCGCGGGCGTGCAGTAACAATTGTCCACGACAAGCAGGCAGTCACGGTTTTTCGTTATCGCAGCCAGTGCTTCCAGGTCTGCAACTTCAGACAGGGGATTGGACGGTGTTTCGAGAAACAGAAGCCGTGTCGAGGTCTTCAGTGCATTGCGCCATGCGTCAAGGTCGGAAAGCGGGACAAACGTGACCTCTACTCCAAATGGCGAAAGGACCTTAGTAAATAATGATACCGTTGATCCAAATAATCCTGCCGAAGCGATGATGTGATCTCCGTTCTTGAGCAACGCCAACGACAAGGTAAGGATGGCCGCCATGCCAGAAGCCGTGGCCACGCAATAGTCAGCACCCTCGAGGGCTGCAAGTCGCTGCTCAAACGCTCGCACAGTTGGATTAGTAAAGCGGGAATAAACATTCCCCACCTCCTCTTCGGCGAAGCGTGCTGCGGCGCTGGCGGCAGATTTGAAGACAAAACTCGAGGTGGCGAAGAGCGGATCGCTATGCTCTCCTTCTTCGGTTCGTTGTTGTCCGGCGCGTATCGCAAGCGTTGACCATGAGAAATGCGAAAATTCAGTTGTCATGACGGACACAATGTCTCTTTGCTGGGCAACGGAGCGTCAACTAAAAAGCCGCACGGAAATGCGGCATCGACTCGTAATGGTCGTGAATCCCGTGAAGCCGACTCACGACAAGTTTTATCTATACAACTTGAACGGATTTCGCGTAGCAGCCGTTCAATCAGGCTGCGGCACAATGCGAATGTAAGGCTTAGGTGAGTCCCAGCCATTTGGAAATTTTTCTTTTGCCTCTTCATCCGACACTGCAGGAACGATAATGACGTCGTCTCCCTGTTTCCAGTTCGCCGGGGTTGCGACTTTGTGTTTGGCCGTCAGTTGGCATGAATCCAGCAGTCGAATCAGCTCATCAAAGTTGCGGCCTGTACTCATTGGGTAAGCCAATGTTGCCTTGATTTTCTTGTCAGGACCGATAATGAAAACCGATCGCACAGTCTGATTGTCAAGCGGCGTTCGATCTTTTGCGTCACCGCGCGCGTTCGGATGCAACATGTCGTAGCGCTTGGCAATCTCCAGATTGGTGTCGCCGATCAGCGGGTAGTTAACCGCGTGGCCCTGGGTTTCTTCAATGTCCGCACTCCAGGCATGGTGATCCTCAACAGAATCCACGCTGAGCCCGATGACCTTGCAGTTGCGCTTGTCGAATTCAGGCTGCAGTTTCGCGGCGTAGCCAAGCTCGGTAGTGCAGACCGGCGTGAAGTCCTTAGGATGGGAGAACAATACGGCCCAGCCATCCCCGATCCATTCATGAAAGTTGATCGAACCGGTCGTGGTTTCGGCCGTGAAATCAGGGGCCTCATCGCCAATGTGTAGCGCCATGGTTTTACTCCTTGTTCAATTGGCTGTTCCAACCCGTGGGGTAGCCAGGGGAGCGAACCTTAACGCCACATCGTGATCATGTACAAGTAAAATTAGAAAATAAATCTAAATCGGTCAGATATAGAGTCATATATAGATAAACACTATAGTTATTGAGGATTTTATAGAAAATGTGATTCATTAAATCGTTATTTAAACCGCCAAAGCGCCCAGCGTTAGAACAACCCTAAGTTCCCCACCAAGCGTATTAAGGTGACGGCCCATACCCGTGATCCGTCAGCGATATGCTGGCACTCAAAGAGATTGACTACCAAACCT
>JYMV01028956.1_pt1 | contig 11023 bp, 9 predicted proteins | sample 338911 | NCBI WGS metagenome assembly JYMV01 (sample SAMN03354496, study PRJNA234377) | hydrothermal vent metagenome | biome: Deep sea; feature: Hydrothermal plumes at the Eastern Lau Spreading Center, Western Pacific Ocean; material: Seawater | place: Tonga | collected 2009 | depth 2000 m m
GAGCATGCTTGCTGAGGAAGGCATCTGGGCATCGAACACCTCGACCCTGCCGATCACCCGCCTGGGTTCCAAGGCGAAAAATCCTTCGAACTTTATCGGGCTGCATTTCTTCTCGCCGGTCGAGAAGATGCCGCTGCTGGAAATTATTATCGGCGAGAAAACATCTGATGAGACACTGGCGCGGGCATTTGATTTCTCCCGTCAGATTCAAAAAACCGCTATCGTAGTGAATGACAGCGTGGGCTTTTACACATCACGGACCATCGGCACCAAGATCGACGAGGCCAACCAGATGGTTGCCGAGGGGCTCGATCCGGTTCGTATTGAATCCATGTGTCGGGCTGTCGGTTTTCCAGTGGGCATGTTGGCATTGCACGATGAGGTCAGCCTCTCTCTTAGTCTTGACATTTATGAGAGCCAGATCAAGATGGGACTTCGTAAGAAAGAGGCAGATCAAACACCCGAAGGCCGCGCGTTGTTGCGGGCAATGGTGAAGCAGCACGACCGCCCAGGGCGCAAGGCAGGAAGAGGTTTTTACGACTATACGGAAATCGGCAAATCCCTATGGGCAGGCCTTGATCGTTGGCGGCAGGCGGATCATTTCATACCGGATCAGGATATCAAGGACCGAATGCTGTTTCGGGCCGTAATTGAAAGCCTGAAATGTCTCGAGGAGGGGGTCTTACAATCGGTGGCCGATGCAAATATCGGTTCGATTTTAGGGATTGGCGCACCGGCTTGGACCGGCGGCTACATCCAGTTCGTCAACACCTACGGCAGGGAACGATTCATCGCACGCTGCAAAGAACTCCAGATTGCATACGGGGAGCGATTCTCGCCGCCCGGCATTTTGCAAGAGAAGAGACTGCTGGTCTGATTTCTTTTATCGGTTAAGATCGTCCAAGTAGTATTGGTCGCTGCCATCTCGCTGTATCTGAAAGATAGAGGTTCGCTTGGACGGTTCCGGCTGTGGCATCCGCACCGGTACATTCGTTAGCCGTGGACTGGTCGATTGCACTCCGATCACCATTCGTTCGTTCATGCTGTCCCAACTTTCGAAAAACGCCGAGCAACCGGCCAACGGCCAGGCATCGGCTGCCATCACCTCATATAGAAGCAGGCGACGGGGATAGATAGATGGGTTGGCAATCGATGCGTGCAGCAGACGCGCATGATGAAAGGTCACGGTGCCAGCTGTTCCGGTGATGATCCTGGCGGTAGGGGTCAGGGTGTCGGCCACACTCTCGTTCACAGCGCCACAAAAAAAGCCGTTCGAAGTATGATCGTACACGGGCCCTCGATGGGTCTCGGGTGCAAACAGCACGGGCCCGTTGTTTTCGGTCATGTCATCAATCATGATGCCCACCGCCAGTACGTCGTCGTTGGTGTGTGGATAAAACGCCCAGTCCTGGTGCCATGCCACCGCTGCACTGCCTCCCTGCGATTTGAGATTGAGTTTGCTGTTCTGGAGTCGAACATCCGGTCCAAGGAGTGTGCGCAGCACGTCGGTGATCTCGGGACATCGGATTAATTCATTAAATAGTGGCCGTACCTTATGCGGTGATTTGATCCGTTCGATCCGTGGCTTTCCGGAGTTGGGATCATCTAGAATCTCGTAGACCTCGTCCGAAGTGGTGAGTGCCGCGGCATTGTCGATCAGGCTATCGACAATTGCCCGCAGGTCCTCGATCAAGGACATGGGCAGCAGGTTCTCGAAAACTACGTAACCCTTGTCAAGGTAGGTTTCTTTAAGAGAGCCCATAGTCTGCCTACAAACCGCCACGGATCGTGTGACACCGAGGGGTCAGGTGTGTCGTGTGAGAAACTCCAGTAGCCTGGCGTTGAAGGTCTCAGATTGCTCGATATTAGAAAAATGAAGGGCATCGGGGATCACGACCAATTCCGATCCCGCAATTTGCTGCTGGATCGTTTCATGTGCTGCCACCGGGGTGCCCGGATCATCTCGACCCACCATGAGCAGCGTGGGAAGAGTAATGGCCGAAATCTGTTCGGTAAGATTGAGACCCATGATGGCGCGGGAGCAGCCGCAGTAGCCGTTGAGCGGCGTGGAGCGGATCATGGCCCGGATCGGGTCGACCACTGTGGCACAGCGCTCCCGGAACGCCTGCGAGAACCATCGATCAATCGTGGATTCAACCATGGCATCCATGCCTTGTGCACGAGCCGTGGCAATTCGTTCCTCCCACACTGGCAGTGCTTCAGGGGGGATGCGACTTGAGGTATCACACAAGGAGGCTGACAGAAATCGGCTCGAATCCACGAGTGCAGCGGCTTGTCCGATCATCCCACCCATGGACAATCCAACAAAATGGACGGCATCAATACCAAGCTCATCCAGCAAAGAGAACAGATCACGGGAGAGGAGCTCCAGCGTGTAATCTCCCGCGGGGGCATCGGTCTGGCCGTGGCCACGGGTGTCGTAGCGCAGCACGCGAAATTGTGGCAGGAGAGTCGACATCTGTGCGTCCCACATCCCAAGATGGGCCGCCAGTGAATGACTCAAAACAACGATCGGCGAGTCTTCTGGGCCTTCGATCTGGTAATGAATCGAAATACCGTTGGCCTGGATATGCATGATTCGTTTGCTCTGGGTGCTCAGTCGGGTGTGAATCGACTTCGTAGATTCACATGGTTACTAACAGCATAGCAAGGGAAGGGCGCTTCGAAAAGGAGCAGTATGCTGAGCCGTCGCCGTTCTTAGCTGCCGCAAGTGGCGTTTTTCAGAACCTTGAATTCGTCTTTAGCAGGTCGCAGAGCATGCGCGCCATACTTATAATGATCTGCGGGTGATGAGAGCTTGAATTTACGTGGGCGTCTTGAGGCTCTTGTCTTGGAATGAATTTGAGTCCTAAGAGCTAACAATGACCGATAAAAATATCGTCATCCTAGGGGGCGGTCAAGCTGCTGCTAATGCCATCAAAGCGATCCGGTCATTGGATCAAAGCTGTCGGGTGACACTCGTGTCTGAAGAAAGTTCGTTGCCATACGAACGCCCACCCCTTTCAAAAAAATGTATCAGGGGGGAGAAAACGTTGGGGTCTTGCGTATTTTTTGATCAAGATTTTTACAAGGAGCATAAGATTGAGTTGCAACTGGGCCGGAAAGTGGAGTCCGTTGATTTTCACAATCGCAAACTGTTGTTGGGCCAGCACTCATCGGTAGCATTTGATCGACTCCTGATTACTACCGGCAGTAAGAACCGGGTCCTTGCAGTCGACGGTTTGGCCCCAGAGCAAATCCATTACCTTCGAACTATGGCCGAAAGCCAGGCTATCGTCGATCAACTGCAAACCCGAAATCGGGTGTTGGTCATCGGCGGTGGGTTTATCGGGTTGGAACTTGCAGCGTCGTTGAGAACGCTTGGCAAATGGGTGACCGTAATCGAGGCGGGATCACAACTCATGGGCAGAGCTATTCCCCCAGAGATTGCAGGCATTGTGCAGGAAAGACACGAACAGGCGGGTGTCGCGATTCAGTTGAACACGACGGTTTCGCGGGTCACGACAAACGGCGCGACCTACGACGTGGAAATGAGCGGTGGTCATTCAATCACCTGCGATCTGATCATTGCCGGAATCGGGATCGAGCCGAACCTGGATGCATTCGAGGAAGGCCCCATACGAATTGACAACGGCATTGTCACGGATGAGTGCGGGCGAACATCAATCGACGGCGTATACGCAGCTGGAGATGTTGCCAGTTTCTATCATCCCCTTTACGACACGCATATGCGGCTAGAGTCCTGGAAGCACGCCCAAAACCATGGCATAAACGCAGGCAAGAATCTGACCGGGGAGTCGGCGGCCTATAACGAAGTTCCGTGGATGTGGTCGGATCAGTATGACTACGTGTTGCAGTTGAGCGGCCTCGCAAGAGGCTACGAGTCGTGTGTCAAACGTGGAGATTCACCGGAAGAGGGTATCTTGTACTTTTACTTAAGCAGTGATCGAATCATTGGGGCTTGCGGCGTCTCCATCGGACCGAAAATCGGTCGCGACATCCGAATCGCAGGAATGCTGGCGAGGGCGGGTCAGGAAGTCGATCCGGATGTTCTCGCAGATACGAATCAGAAGCTGCAACCATTACTGCCACAGCAATAAATCGAAATCCGGTGGATCCTCTGACCCCGAGGAAGACTCAGCGGGGCAACCGTTCAGCAATCGACAAGATCCGACGCATCTCTCGAACCACCGGTTTTTCAATCAATTTTCCGTCAACCACCACGAGACCGGTATCCGCCGCCTCGAACGCTTGGAGAATTTTCCGGGCGTCGACGATCTCGGCCTCGGTGGGCGTAAATACTCGGTTAAGAATCGGAATTTGTTTCGGGTGAATAGCCCCTTTGCCGCTGAAACCCAACTCTCTTGCAAGGCGGGCCTCCCGTTCCATGCCGCTCAAATCGTTGAGATTCAGGTAGGGGACATCAATGACGTCGACGCCTGCGGCCGCAGCGGCATGAACCACGCGCGAGCGGGCATAAAGAAGCGGCTCCCAGGCATTCCGGCAGTGCAGCTCGGCGGCCATATCTACGCCACCAAAAAAAAGCGCGTCAATGCGGGGGCTGGCCCGTGCGATTTTGTGGGCTGATTCGAGGGCGGCATTCGTTTCGATGATGACGTGCAAACGTGTATTGTGACCTCGCTCGCTCAGGAGGTCGTCCAGCCAGGTGATCTCATCCGGCGCCATCACTTTGGGTAACATCAATCCGGGCGGTGGCGTATGGGTATCGAGCACGGCCTGGACATCTGCCAGGCCGAACGCACTCCGAAGGCAGTTGATGCGTACGATCCGTTCAATTCCATCATCGGCCTGCGGTGTAGCGAACAAAGCCAGTGCGTGTTCACGGGCCTGCTGCTTATCTTTCGGCGCGATCCCATCCTCGAGCTCTATGCAGACAATATCGGTCCCCGAGGCCAGCGCTTTTGGAAACATGTCTGGCTTGAGGCCCGGCGAGAAAATAAAACTCCGCCGCGGCCTCGCAGTTCGTTCCGCTGTCTGGTTCACACGAATCTCCAGTTCAAATCCAGAAACTGTCTCTGACCGTGGCGGTTCGCTCACCGTTTTCGGTTTCAACGGTGAGTTCGGTGCCAGGTGTCCAGTGTGTTTGATGGACCATGCCAATGGCGACGTTGGTTTCAAAATCGGGAGACCAGGCGGCCGAGGAGATATGGCCTGCCACGTGACGTTCACGGTCCTTGAGTGGCCAGTATTTTGTGATGGCAGAGATCGACGGTCCGTCAATGGAAATTGATCGAATCTGGCGACTTGGGTCTTGTTGCGTCAGTAACGCTTCATGTCCGAGACAGTCGGTTGCCGTATCCAGGTTACAGTAGTTGCCAAGCCCGGCCTCGAACGGTGTGGTGTCGATCGTAATGTCATTGCCGTAGGACAAAAGCCCCGCCTCGATTCGCTCAATCAAGTTAGGGCCGCCTGCACGAACGTCGAGGTCTTCGCCGGCTTCGAACAACTGGTCCCAGAGCGGTTCTCCATATTCCGAACCGTCCAGGTAGAGTTCGAATCCCCCCTGGTGCGACCAGCCGGAGCGTGCAATGATCATTTTCTGGCCCTGAAAATTGATAGTCTTGTATCGAAAGAACTTAGTGTCGACAACTTCCTGTCCAAAAACACGAGCCACCAGTTGGTCCGCTTTGGGCCCTTGGATCGCGAGTGGAGAAACGTCGGGTTCGAACGCTTTGGCATTAAGACCGAAACCGCTGGCAAGACCTTTAAAGTAATAGAGCATGTCGGTGTCGGCAAGTGAGATCCAGTAGCGATTATCTGCGAGTTTGATAGCAATCGGGTCATTTAACATGTGACCGTTTTCATCGACCATCGGGATATAACAGCACTGATCATCCGCCATTCGAGACAAATCCCGCGGGGTCGTTAGCTGCACCAGCCGCAGTGCGTCGGGACCGATGATCTCGACCTGGCGCTCGCACGACACATCCCACACCTGAACGGCTCTCTTGAGGTGCGCATAATCCTCTTCGACCGAGCGAAAGAAGGAAGCCAATAGCATGTGGTTGTAGACCGTATAGGCTTTCGCGCCGGCGGCTATTACCCGCCGGGAAAAGGGCGTACTGCGAAGGCGAATGGCCGGCGTGAGATAGGGCATAGACATGAAATTATGCTCCGTTGTCGTTGAATTGATTAATGTTCAAATTGTGGCGTGACTGCTTTGCTAGATTCTTCCCCCGATTGGATAGTGCTTGTATTGGGCAGCGACTTTTTTGGGATTTTGAGCGGGATAATTTCGCATCATGCTAGAAGCCAATGCTAAAACTTAGGCTCGGGGTGCTCGGTATGGCCGTCCACAGCGATCACTTGCCCACTGACAAGTCGAGCCCCATCGCTGGCCAGGAACACCGCCATGTTGGCGATGTCTGCTGGGCTGACGAGGCTTCGCATGGAAGTCCCCGCAGTGTAAGCCGCGCGAATCTTGTTTACGTTCACGCCTTTTGCCTCGGCTTCCCGCTCTACCACGCGGTCAAGACGAGCCCCTTCAACGCCCCCAGGGCAGATTGCGTTGGCCCGAATATTAAACGGGCCGAGCTCAATGGCGAGCGTCTTCATCAGGCCGATCACGCCCCATTTGGCCGAAACGTACGGTGCCCGATGCATAAATCCATAGAGCCCTGCAGTCGAAGAAGTCAGAAGAATCACTCCGCTTTGCTGGTTTTTCATAACCGGCGCCGCGTATTTGGCAAAGAGAAAAGCGCCCTCGAGGTTAACGGAAACACAGCGCTGCCATTCGGTAAGTGAAATCTCTTCCACAGGTGCGGTTGGGCCAGCAATGCCGGCATTGGCACATAGCACGTTGAGTTCACTCCAGTCAGCGTGCAATCGCTCAAAGAGTTTGGAGACCGCTTTTTCATCGGTTACATCGAGCTGGTCCCGTCGCCATTCTTTTGGGCAGGCATCAAGCGCTGCTTCATCTACGTCGGCAACCCATACTGTGGCACCTTGGGCCGAGAATGCATCCGCCATTGCGCGACCGATTCCGCTCGCACCCGCGGTGATCAGAACTCTCTGGACCATGGGGTTAACTCGGATTCACTGGGCAAAGGATTGTATTCGTCCAAAGCGTGATCTTGTGAGCGGATTCAAATAAGAGACCATCCAACTCTTCTTATACCAGGCGTTCGAATTTTACTGAAAAATCAAAGAAAAACTAAGGTCAGTTACCAAAATTGGCGGAAAATTGTGAAAAATGGTCTTTCGCGTTATGCTCTTTTTCGAAGTAAAGATTAATTATAAGTTGAGTGTTCTAACCTGTATGTTTTCATCACAACCTAAAGGAACAAATATTATGGCTGAGCAAATATCACGAAAGATGGTGGTTTGCCTAGTTAGCTTTGTTGACTTATTAAGGAAAGCATTAATTGTTTAATTTGTTGAGAGTGGTGGCCCAGCGCCTTGCGCTGGGCCTCTTTACTCTATTTATCGTTTCGCTGATCATTGCCTCGATTGTCGAACTTTTGCCTGGGGATATCACGCAGGCGATCCTGGGCCAATCGGCGACCCCAGAAACGGTGGCAGTGTTTCGCGCCGAACTCGGCATCGATCGGCCGGTGCACGAACGTTACATCGAGTGGTTGAAGGGGATGGTGACGGGAGACATGGGCAGGTCGCTCGCCAACAGGCGAGAGATTGCTGAACTCGTGGGCGTACGTCTTTCAAATACCCTTTTTCTCGGTGGATTTGCCGCAGCGATTGCGGTGCCGTTGTCTTTGATCTTGGGGTTGTTGGCAGCTTTGTACCGGAACAGTATCTTTGACCGTGGAGTTAACTTGTTCACGTTGACTTCGATCTCTTTCCCCGAATTTTTCGTGGCCTACATTTTGATCCTGTTTTTTGCTGTCAAAGCAGGATGGTTTCCCGGTATCTCGAATGTCAGTACGGATCTTCCGCTTGGGGATAAGCTATTTCGAACGTTATTACCCGCCGCAACACTGACCCTGGTGGTGGTGGCTCACATGATGCGGATGACTCGAGCGGCCATCATCAATTTGCTGTCGAGCGATTACATTGAGATGGCTTATCTCAAGGGGATCCGCCCGATGCGGGTGATTTTTCATCACGCACTGCCTAATGCTTGGGGCCCCATCGTGAATGTAATTGCGCTCAATCTTGCGTACCTTGTGGTTGGCGTGGTGATCGTCGAGGTCGTGTTCGTGTATCCAGGCCTTGGTCAGTTGCTGGTGGACAGTGTCTCGAAGCGAGATGTGCCAGTGGTACAGGCGTGCTCTATGATTTTTGCCGGGGTCTACATACTGTTGAATCTTCTGGCTGACATCGTCGCGATCGTTACTAACCCGCGATTGCTGCATCCGCGTTGATCGCCATGCAAAGCATGCTTAAAGGGTTTTGGGCGGTGCCGCTGACAGCAAAGTTGGGGCTGGTGGTGGTTATGGCCTACCTTGTAGTGGCCGTGTTTGCCCCGGTCATCGCACCCTACAGTGAGACGGAGATTCTGGGTGCGTCTTACGAATTGTGGTCAGATAAATATCCCCTCGGCACGGATAGTCTCGGTCGCGATATGCTGTCCCGCCTTATATTTGGCGCCAGGAATACTATCGGTATTGCTCTTGCGGCGGTAACTCTTGCATTTTTAGTCGGGGGAGCCATCGGGATGTTGGCTGCGATCCTCGGCGGTTGGTACGACACCATCATCAGTCGAATTGTAGATATTTTAATGGCCATCCCGAGCTTGGTTTTTGCGTTGTTAATCCTGACCATACTCGGGACTTCGATCCCGATTTTAATTTTGGTGATCGCAGTATTGGACTGCACGCGGGTGTATCGAATCACGCGGGCAGCAGCGATGAATGTTGTGGTTTTGGAGTATGTTGAAGTCGCTCGGTTGCGCGGCGAGGGGCTGTGGTGGGTGATACGCAAGGAAGTTCTGCCGAACATCATGGCGCCGCTCCTGGCCGAATTCGGGCTTCGTTTTTGTTTTGTGTTTCTGTTTATCGCCGCCTTGAGTTTTTTGGGTCTTGGGATTCAGCCACCCACCGCCGACTGGGGTTCCATGGTGCGTGACAATGCCACGCTGATTAATTACGGTGACATCACGCCGCTCCTGCCGGCGGCTGCCATCGCTATCTTGACGGTGGCGGTCAATTTTGTCGTCGACTGGCTGTTGCATCGATCGAGCGGACTTCGGGACCCGATCTAAAACCAGCGTGCGCGGTCCGTGGCTTTGATCAAATGGGGATGTTTGCGGTCTGACCGTTTTGTTCGAATTCTTGGCAAATAACTTGGAACAAAAAAAGGTCGATTACGATTGAACAATTACGCGGCTTTAACCTTCTACATCTTTTGAGTTTATTCATGAACGAGACAGAACACACTTTCGGGTCACAGAGATGGCAGAAACCGGTGGTGGTGATGATAGCTGGTTGCTTGATCTGCCTGATTGGGTTCGGCGCTCGGTCTACATTCGGCCTTTTTCTTACGCCCATGTCCGGGGCGATGGAATGGGACCGGGAGACATTTGCTTTGGCGATGGCTATCCAGAATCTACTGTGGGGATTGATGATGCCAGTCGCTGGGATACTCGCTGATCGCTATGGGTATGTGCTGGTGATCATAGGAGGGGCGCTGGTCTATGCGTTGGGCCTATGGGGCATGGCTTTCACCGATTCCGTTACTATTTTGCATCTGACAGCCGGGGTGTTGACGGGCGTGGGAGTCTCTTTTACTTCGTTTACACTGATCTCGACTGCAATGGTGCGTGTGGTAGGCCCGGAGAAGCGTTCCTTAGTGTTTGGGGTTGGTACGGCCGCAACGTCTTTCGGTCAGGTGCTGTTTTCACCTATCACGCAGGGAGTGATCGACGGATACGGTTGGGAGAGCGGATTATTTTTCCTGTTTTTTTCGATACTGATTATTTTACCCCTTGCCTTACTGTTGCCGTTTAACCCGGGCGTCAAGGGAGAACAAGAGACAGGCCAAACGATTTCAGAAGCGATTCGCGAAGCAGCCCAGCATCGCGGTTTCATACTTCTCACGACGGGGTTTTTCGTGTGCGGATTTCACGTTGCTTTTATCGGGATTCACTTCCCAGCCTATGTCACCGATCTCGGGTTTGCCCCCCGCGTTGGCGCCTGGTCGATCGCACTGATCGGTATATTCAACATCGTCGGGTCGATTCTTTCCGGGATGTATGGACGCCGCGGGGTTAAAAAACTGGGGCTGAGTTTTATTTATGCGGCAAGGGCAGTGGTGATATTGGTATTGCTCGTGATGCCTAAGACAGAGCTGAGTCTCTATCTCTTTGCGGCAGCCATGGGTATTCTATGGCTCTCTACCGTGCCACTCACCAACATGGTGGTCGCACAAATATTCGGGGTTCGCTACATGGCAACCTTGTACGGATTTGTATTTGTAAGTCACCAACTGGGCAGCTTCCTCGGGGTTTGGCTGGGCGGTTTTCTCTACGACATGACAGGGACTTACGATCTGGTATGGTATGCAGGAATTGTGCTTGGGATTGTAGCGGCGCTGGTGCACTTGCCGATCAATGAAGCACCACTCGCCAGGTTGGCTGCTGTACCCGCAGGCGAGGGTGTCGGCAACATCCCGTCGCGCTGACTGTGTCCCATGGGTGGCTTGTTTGGCGGGCATTCTCTGGTTGATTCGACCCGAGAATTCACGCAAAGTAGCAGGCATCGTTGCGAGGGAGAGGGAATGATTGACTTAAGTCTGCGAGTTCTTCGAACCGATGTCGCTGGAATGCCAATTGATTGGATCGGCTATCAGGACGCGGCGCGTTTGTATGCGCTCAAACAGGTTCTCTATCCTATGGGCGGGATGCTGTTCACAATTCATGGTGGCATCAACGCAAAAAATGGCAGGCAAAGTACGCTTGACGTTCATTCGATCGTTTGCACCCTCGGCCATTCACATGCGCACCTGAAGCGACACCCCAGTTATACCCCGCCACTCAACAACAAGACACTGTTTCGGCGAGATGCGTATCTTTGCCTCTACTGCG
>JYMV01017953.1_pt1 | contig 11022 bp, 9 predicted proteins | sample 338911 | NCBI WGS metagenome assembly JYMV01 (sample SAMN03354496, study PRJNA234377) | hydrothermal vent metagenome | biome: Deep sea; feature: Hydrothermal plumes at the Eastern Lau Spreading Center, Western Pacific Ocean; material: Seawater | place: Tonga | collected 2009 | depth 2000 m m
CAGGTAATCGCGAAAAGCCCTGGATACGTAGCCGGAACCATTGTCACTCAGCAGTCTGGTCCGCTCGGCCACCGGCACCTCTGTCATACCGGTGGCATCAATGGCCAGCTGGACCACCTGGATCAGGGAATCGGCTGTCATGTCCCATTGCAGCTTCCAGGCCAGGATGGACCGGGAGTAATCGTCCATCACGGTGACCATGTAGTAGTAGCCCCAGCCGACCACCCTGAAATACGAGGCATCGGTAGCCCACATCTGATGCGGACCGCTGGTCTTGCGTTGGTACTCTTTGCCAGCCAGAAGCTTCATCTCGGGAGGTTTGACCAGCCCTTCCCTTTTCAGGAGGCGGTACACCGTCGACTCACCTACCGATAGCCTCAGGTGGTCGGTGATCCAGGCGGCCAGTTGCCGGCTGCTCCACTCCGGAGACTCCCTTGCCGCCGCCAAGACTGTGGCCTCTTCCGGTGGGCTAAGCCTGTTCCAGGGTATCCGGGTACTGGCGGTAGAGCTATCTTGCTTCCCTTGCAGTTCACGGGCCCGCCACCGGTAATAGGTGCTCCTGGGCACCTGCAGTTGGGTGAGTAGTTTCCGTTTTCCCCACCGGGTCTCTTCCACCCGGATTATGATGTTCGACCTCTCCTGGGCGCTCATGCGCCTGCGGCCCCATCGAAAGCTGGGATGACCGTTTTTTTGAAGCGGTGGACCTCCAGGGAAAGGTCGGCAACCAGTTGTTTCAGATCGTAGTTCTCCCGCTTGAGGTGTTCGATCTCTTGACGGGTGGCGTCTCTCACCGCGTCCCGGGTGAGACGCTCTTTCCCCGCTTCCATGAATTCCTTGGTCCAGGCATAGAAGACGCCTGGCTTGATCCCCTCTCGCCGGCAGAGGTCACTAACGGTCACTTCCCGGCGGAATCCTTCCAGGACGATGCGGATCTTATCTTCCGGGGCGTACTTCCTACGGGTCGCGGCTCTGACTTGCCGGATGAAAGTCTTGGTCTCTTGAGCCGGGGTCTCTGCGGCTTGGCCTTGATCCCTGTTGTTCTGAGACACTTATGGCTCCTTTCTTGATGTGGACGATTTATACCCAACACCAGGAGTCCAAACCCACCATCACCCTCATGTTTCTCTCCCCTTAAATGTGTCCCATTATCGCTGAACGCCTACAGGGTTGCGACGTTAGCTTGGGCCGTTGCCCACCCCATTTTAGGTCAGCCGTGGAGCAAACTGATCGAATTGTTACCTGCGAGTGTGTTCTACGCCATACTGTGGCAGCGGGCCTATGATGATTTATTATTCCGAGCGAGGCGCTTGAGATTCCTGGATAGTCAACTAGCTTCTAGGGTAGGACTACTATTCTTACTGCCTGGTGTGCGCCTAGCGCTCTTAGCGATGGTTGCCCACGCCGTTACCAATGTGCTAGCAGTAATTCTTTGGGAAAGCGCGGCTTCGTTTTGACCTGTATTACAGGCGGGCTTTTGCATTTAGAGGGGGCTTTGCGGTGTGCCGGTGGCACCAACCACCGTTCTCCACGCAACAACGAAGGACGCGCTCCCATTAAACAGTAGCAGGTCCTTTCGGTTATCAGTCGGCCCGGTGGCTCTAAACTTGCGGTAACCGCTACTCTCCGATAGCGGCTCCGCAGACGGTGTCTAGGATTAGCCTGGTTACGATGTAGGGGTCGCAGTTGGCGTTGGGGCGGCGGTCTTCGATGTAGCCTTTGCGGTCGCGGGCTACCTGCCAGGGGATCCTGACCGACGCGCCGCGGTCCGACACACCGTAATTAAACTCCGTGTAGGACGCGGTCTCGTGTTCCCCAGTCAACCGCTCTTCGATCCGGTGGCCGTAGTTGGCGATGTGAAGCGGGGCGTTCCTTCCCAAAGCCTCGGCGGCGGCGACACAGGCGTCGTAGTCGTTTCTCATCTGGACGGTGGAGAAATTGGTGTGGGCGCCGGCGCCGTTCCAGTCGCCCCTGACCGGCTTGGGGTCCAGGGTAGCGCTGACATGGTGTTTCTCGCCGATGCGGTAGAGCAGCCACCGGGCGACCCAGAGGTGGTCGGCAACGGCCGGAGTTGTGATTGCCCCGATCTGGAATTCCCACTGACCGGGCATGACCTCCCCGTTGATCCCGGCGATGGCCAATCCGGCATAGATACAGGCGTCCAGATGTTCTTCCACGATGGGACGCCCGAACACCTCATCGGCGCCGACGCCGCAGTAGTAGCCGCCCTGGGGAGCGGGGAAACCGTTGTCCGGCCAGCCCAGGGGTTTGATACCGTCGAAGTAAGTGTATTCCTGCTCGATCCCGAACCACATATCCATCGCTGCGTACTTTTCGGACGACGCGGCGCAGGCCGCCCTGGTGTTGGAGGGATGGGGCGTCATGTCGGTAAGGAGGACCTCACACATCACCAATTTGTGGTCGCCCCCACGCACTGGGTCGGGGCAAACAAAAACCGGATTCAGGACACAGTCAGAATTATCGCCGGTGGCCTGGTTGGTGCTGGAACCATCGAAGGCCCAGATGGGCGGCGCTTCGCCGTCGGCAATCACTTTGCCCTTGGAACGCAGTTTGGCGGTGGGTTTTTGTCCGTCAACCCAGATGTACTCAGCTTTGTAACTCATGTCGCTCCATAACTTACCTTGAATAGGTAAGATTCAAATTTGGGGACCGTGGCAAGGACACTGAGCAGCCCCACGGCGCCACAGCATCCCCTCGGTGAATACTATATCGAATCTTCACGAAATTGGTCAAATCAGCCGTTCAATTTCGTATTTGCCGACGGGGCCTGGAGAGAAAAATAAGAATGTTTCCCGGCACGGAATATAACCATCCTCTGGAAATTGTCAACAGCTAGCCCGTGCGCAACCCCTCGTGAACTAGCCGCGGGAGCACTTCATCGCGGAAATACGGGAAATGCTCCAGGTAATTCGTGAAGCCCATGGCCAGCGCCGAGATCCCGCATTCGGACAATCGTTTCATCATGGCGACGACATCGTCGGGGTCGCCGACTATCGGTAATGCCCCGTTGCCGGCGGCCGCGCGGATCCGGGCCGCCTGGTGCATCTCTTCTGTCATTCCGGGCTTGACGATGCCGCGGCCCACAATCATATTTTCCGCCGCATCCCAGTCGGCGTTCTCCACCGCATAGTATTGGAAATACTCTTCCGCCTCTTTCTTCGTCGGCCGGCAGGTCACGGCGACGTTCGAGAAAACTCCGATCCCCCGGTTGTATCCCGCCGCCAATTCCTTGAGCGCCGATGTGTTCCCCGGCACTTCGTCCAAGTCCATACGAAGATTGGTGAACATCATGTCGGCGTTGCGGGCCGCGAAGTCCCGCCCGCGCTCCGAGTTTCCCGCGCACACGACCAAGGGTTGCCCGCCGCCGTAGGGCTTGGGGTTAATGTCGGTTTTGTGGACCTGATAAAATCTGCCGTCGTAGTCGAAGGGCTCATCGGAGGTCCAGGCCCGAGTCACGATATCGATCCACTCTTGCCCTTGGTCGTAACGATCGGCGTGCTGGGCGAGATCGATGCCCAGCATGTCGAACTCATCGTGGTTCCAACCGCACACGATATTAAGGCCAAACCGGCCCTGACCGACGAGATCAGCCGTTGCCATCTGCTTGGCCGCGACAACCGGGTTGAACAGCGAGACGTGCACGGTGCCAAATGCCATGATGTCGCGAGTGCTGGCCAGTATGCCGGTCGCCCAGGTCAGTGTTTCGAAATTGGACCCGTTATGGTCGGTGACACCGCCGTATCCTTTCCATCGTCCCAGGGGCAGTATGAAATCCAGGCCGGCATCGTCGGCCATGCGGGCGAGTTTCTGGTTGTTCTCCCAGCTTGCGTCCCATCGCTCGGGCACGGTGGTGACCGCAAGTCCTCCGGAGCAATTTACGCCGAACAGGCCTAGGCTTAATTTGTTGCGGTCAAGCTGTTTCCTGATTTGCTTCGGGACACCGGACATTCGCCATATCCTTCAGCCGGATTACCCCTATAATATAACTTTAGACCGGATTCCGGATACTAGCTTAAGCTCTCGGAGCCTATCCTGACGTTTGTCCCCTGCTCCGGCAATACCAGCCGCCCCAACAAGAAGGCCAACGGGCGGCTAGTTTCATGTATTCCCATCTGTCTCCGCCGCTTGATCGGCGTACAGGTCTGGCCTTGGGCCGCCTTTGTATACCGCCCCGTTTAAGGCTGGAATAGTCGTAACTGAGGCGGCAGGTTGGCCCTATCGAGGGTCAACGTCCAAGACTCATAAAGATTCTCGGAAAAGTTGGTGACCTGGAATGTGGCAAGACATAGTATTCGCCGTAGCGGCATGGGGACTGAATCTGGCAGTACTGCCAACTATCAAATCCCCGAATAAACCACCGTTACTGACGAGCGTGGGATATGGTTTGTGTGTAACAGTCATGGGCATCGCGCTGATAAGCGTGCCACTGTGGCTCAGTGGAGTAACCAACATTATCGGTGGCGCGCTTTGGGCGATGGTCGCCATCAAAACGGTCCGATCTCAGGCCCCCCGCAAGTGGAATACCACCGCAGCTTGGCTCAGGTAGAATCGCCACTTAGCCGTATTCCGATGGTGATCGGGGGTTCGAGGAATCCCTCGGATGAAAGCCCGAATTACTCTGGTCTTAGGGAAAGGGATCCTCACAATCCCCTGCTGTCCGCAGCTTCGCGCATGCCTTTTAGATATTCGGTACTGGATGATTGAAGCAATCGGTTGACGCTGCCATGGAAGTATTGGACGCCCATGTCAAGAAACTTTGGAACGTAGGAGTCGGGGCAGCTAACCCCGGCAACCTGGCCGGCCTCCCGGATGATGCTCACTCCCTTGGCCATCAGCGCCTGAACCTCAGGGTGGGTTTGCTGTCCCGGGTATCCCATGGACTGGGACAAGTCTCCGGAGCCGATGAAATATACGTCCACCCCTTCCACCTCAACCATGGACTCCAGATTTTCGATGGCCTCGACTTCCTCCAGCATGAGGCAGACCAGGGTGTTCCGGTTTGCATCCTCGACGTATTCGGCGGTGGAGCCTGATAACCCATAGTCCGCCGGGCGGCTCCCGCTGAACATGCCCCGGTGTCCCAGGGGATGGTACTTGACGGCATCAACGGCGGCGCGGGCTTCCTCGGCGGTATTTACGTGGGGAACCTGGACGCCCCAAGCTCCACGGTCCATGAAAGGGGCGATGATTTCGGGCTTGTTGCTGACCGGGCGCACGATGGGAGCCACGCCGCTAAGCTCGGCAGCCCGGATCAGGTCTTCCGAGTTTTCGATCGTGACTGTTCCGTGTTCGTTGTCGATCAGTACCCAATCGAACCCCAAACCGCCTAGCATTTCCACCACCTGGGGGGATGGGAAGGTGAGCATCACTCCGAAGACGGCTTTTCCTGCTGCCAGTTTTTGCTTCAGGGTGTTTTCTCGCATTGTTTCTCCTATCCTGGGGTCTATCTGTTGCCTGAGTATACTATGCCCGGCCGAAGGTTGGGGCTCGGATAATCCGTTAAGCTCGATTTGTTGAGCGGCCAATCATCACCGTCCCCAGATTCTTCTCCTTCCGCCGAAGGATCAGAATGACAGTATTGGGCTAATCCCATCGAGGGGGAAGGGGCTTGGTCCTCCTGCTTCAATCCTGTTGTGGCGGTGAGACGAAATCCCGGATGGCGCCGAAATATTCGTTTATGCCCAGATATAGCAGATCATTGTGGCCGGCTCCCGGAATGGTCAGCAGCCTCTTATTGGGAGATGGAAACCCTTGGAACATGGCGACCGCTTCTTGCACCGGCGCCAAGGTGTCAACTTCGCCGTGGATCACCAGTACGGGGATGCCGATGGACCGGACTTTGTCCTCGTAAGCGGCTTGCAACATGCGGGCTTGCTCTTCGTCCAATCCTTGGGTGAATTGACCCAGAGTGGGCCGTCCGCTCTCTATAATCAGGCCCTGGATCTGTTCCTGGCAGTATGCGGCCAGTTCAAACGCGGCATGACGCCCCATGGAGCGTCCCATCACGAATACGGGGCCGGTGTATCCGGATGCTTGCAAGGTTTGCCGGAGGGCCGCCAACACTTCCCGGGCATCGGACAGCATGGAGCGGAAGGCCGGAGAACCATCGCTGCGGCCGTAGCCCCGGTAATCGGCGACAAAGAAATTTACACCGATCTGATTGTATATGGGGGCGATGTTGTCGTAATCCGAGGCTGTCTCCCCATTACCGTAGAAAAACAGGATGGTTGGGTTCTCTTGGCCTACCGGAAAGAACCGGCACGATAGATCAACCCCATCCGCCACGGTAATCGTATGGTCCTCAGCCCCGTCTGGCGTAGCGGTCCAGTTTCGCCGGGGGTAGAAGGAATTCATGGATATCTCAGGTCTGTCCAGCGGCGAATAATCTTCTGATACCATTCTCTAGCACCTCTTTCTTGAACCTCCCGGTGGCCTCGAATATACTACCAGAACTTGCCACCAAATCTGCTGGGCGGTTACGGTGAGACGGTAACGGGCGGGGTTCGCTTCCGGGCACTCTCTCGTGCGACGTAAATATCTGCTTTTTGTCGATGGGCCGCCTGATTCATGCACAGTTGTCCAATAGTAGGGCGGATGTATTATAGGAGTTTTTTATGCTGATTGATTTTCTAAAGGCGGGTTGCTAGAATAGACCATCCTTCGAGCTTTCGAGTCTGGATCGGCCTGAATTTAGAATATTTTCCATCGCTCAGCGACAATCGGCGGGGGGGAGACATGTTCCCGGAAGTTACGCTTACAGAGACTACGCGGGAAGACGTCGGCAGGATGGCCGAATGGTTGAACGACGCTGAAGTCAATGCCATGTGGTATGGCTTGGGGGATGATGGAAAGCCGATGCACCACGGGTATTCTCCCCATGAATTGTTCCACGCCTCGGATGAGGAATTAGGCCTTGTTGTCGATAACGAGGACCGTAAGATATACTCAGTTTTCTCCCAGGAGGGAGAGCATATAGGGGAAGGCCAGCTCGTTGTGGATTGGCCTTTGCTAGAGGCTCAACTCTTCTTGCTGATCGGCCGCAAGGAGCTGTGGCATCACCACTACGGCACCGTGGCGATGATTCGCCTATTGGACCAGGCCTTTGAAACCCTTGGGCTGCACCGGGTCTGGGTAGATGTCCCTGAATACAACGAGCCCGCACTACAGATCTGCCGTCACCTCGGCTTTGTGCTGGAAGGGCATATGCGGAAATCTCACCGGAAAGACGGCGAATGGTACGATTCATCCGCCATGGGCCTGCTGGCGGATGAATACGCCCGACGCCGGGACCGGCTCATGGGAAGCCCGGCTCCTTAGTCGCCGAGTCCCGTCGCTGGTTGAGGAGACGACCGCGAAAATTACACACGGTCTTATCCCCACTCAATCATAGCTCCACTCGCTATTAATCGAATGCAGAGGAGAACGCCATGCCGGTGATAACAGTAAACGGTCCGCTCGGTTGCGGTTCGGTTACGATTGGGCAATTGGTGGCCGATCAACTGCACCTGGATTTCGTGGACCGCCTCGTGTTTACCCAGGCGGCTAAGTTGGTTGGCACACCCGTGGGCGCCCTCATTGACAAGGAGCAGCGGTTCGAGAGGTTCAGGGACCGATTGGGTAGATTTGTGCAAACCATGCTGGAGCGCTCGGCCGTCTCCGGAGTTAGCGGAGAGCCCTACTTTGGCCGGGGGATCGAAACCCTGCCTCCCGAAACCTACATGGAATTGGCGGGGGAGACTACTGCGACGGCCCCCAAAGTAGACGATCAAGCTTTCATCGACGCCACGACCACTGTCGTAAAGGACCTGCATCAAAAAGGTAACGTGGTGATTGTCGGCCGGGGTGCAAACGGTATATTGGCCGATATGCCCGGAGTGATCCACGTCGGGTTGCTGGCGAACATCGACCATCGGGTGGACGTAATAATGCAGAGGGAGCATTTCGACCGCGAGGAAGCCCAGTCTCACGTGGAAGAGGTGGACCGGGCGCGGGTAGCATTCGTCCGGAAGTTTTTCAAGGTGCACCCCGATGAGCCCACCCTCTATCACATGGTGTTGAACATGGACAAGATGGAGGCGAAGACTGCGGCTGCGGTTATCGTCCACGCTTGCGCAGACCTGGAATCTTGAGCGCCTCCGGGCCGCTCCCGGCCCTTTTGTACGGCCCATTGCCGTACTCTGACGGAGCCAGAGGCCGGTAGCTTTTGTTTCCCTACTCCGACGCTGATGTCCACCACGGCACTTTCCCCTACGTCAATGTAGTTCTCATCGGCCTGTGCGCCCTGGTTTTCCTCTATCAATTGTCCTTGGGTGGTGTGGGGTTTTTGGGTGGCGGGGGTGGTATTGAGGCCCGGATATTTTTCTTGACTTGGGGATTCATCCCTGAAGAGCTGATCCGGGGCGAGCCTTACACCACATTCACCACCGGGGCTATCACCCGGAGCATTGAGACGCCCGTCCCCACTTGGGTAACCATATTTTCCTCCATGTTCATGCACGGCGGGTTCATGCACTTTGCCGGGAACATGATGTTCCTGTGGGTATTCGGGGATAACATCGAGGACCGGCTGGGCCACGTCAAATACCTGTTTTTCTACCTGTTCACCGGCGTCGTGGCTACCCTGGCTCATTTCGCCATAGATCCCAGTTCTGAGACGCCGTTGGTAGGGGCCAGCGGGGCGATTTCCGGGGTCTTGGGGGCTTACCTGGTGCTTTATCCCTTCAACCGGGTCAAAGCGCTGGTGGTGCTCTACATCATCACCGTGATAGAGGTCAGGGCCGTGATACTGTTGGGCTTATGGTTTGGCTGGCAACTGTTTCAAGGCCTCATCTCCCTGGGGCTTTCATCCCAGGTTAACGTGGCATTCTTCGCCCACATCGGAGGCTTTGCCGCCGGGTCGCTGATCATGGCCGCACTAAAGATGGCATCCGGAGAGCCATTGAAGCCGGTGAACCCTCGCCGGGCTTACGAAGATTGACCCAGTCGACGCCGGCTTACTCGTCCCCAGTGGCAATTGGGTAGCCCAAGTCTAGCCAGTCCTGAGTCCCACCTACACCCAAAACCTGTACGTTTTCCCGCCCGTCGCGCTGCAAGATACTGCCCGCCACACTGGCCCGCATTCCGGATGCGCATACGGTGACCACGGGAATTTCTCTGGGTAAGCCGTCCAGGTGTTCTTGTAATTCGCCCAATTCGATGTTCAGAGCACCCTGTATATGGCCGGCGTGGTATTCGTTGCGCTGGCGGACGTCCAGAATCATCGGGCCAGGGCTCTGGCCCCATAACTCTTTCAGCGTGTCCACGTCGATACCGGCTGTGGCTTCAACCGGCAACCCGGATGTCTTCCAAGCGTCCATTCCGCCAGCTAGATAGCCGTTGAGCCGGTCGTACCCGATGCGGATGAGTTGGCGGACCATGGCGTCGTGATGGGACGGGTCGGGCGAAAGCAGAATCACTGGTTGGCCCCAGGGTACGATCCAACCGACCCAGGTAGAAAAATTATCGCCAAATGGCACGGCGAAGGAGCCGGGCACATGCTCTTCGTTGAATATATTTTGAGGCCGGGCGTCAACTAGAATTGAGGTGTCATCCAATTGGCTCCGCGCCGAAAGAGGGGTCAGAGACGCCATCCGGGGCACTCCGCCCAAAACGTCGGGGCCGCGGCGGTTGATGTCGGCCATGTAGCGGTAGTAACTGGGGTAGGACCCCAGGCCGGCGAGGGCGAACTTGACGAAGTCGTCTTCCTCGGTGTGGGCCGCAAATGGATTGTGTTCCCGTTCTTCGCCAATGGACGTCGGAATCTCACCGCTGCCCGGGCCAGCCGCTGAGCAGAAGGAGCCCCCGCCGTGGGTAGGGTAGATCTGGACCGAGTCCGGCAGTTTGAGCAACTTTCCGTGGATCGTTTGGTGAAGCCATCGAGCCAGGTAAGGAGCAACCCGGCTTCCCAACAGGTCCAACCGGGCAGCGCCGCCCAACAGCAACGCCCCTCCGGTGAAAACCGCTCTGATTTCCCCCTGCTCTTCCACCATGAAGGAGATGGACTCCGGCGTATGGCCGGGAGTGTGGAGGATTCGCAGTTGGAACTCCCCCAGGTCGAACGTGTCGTCGTCTTGCAGGCGGACCGAGGGATAAAGCAGTCCTCCGGATGCGCTGGAGCCTACCTGGCATCCGGTCTGGGCTGCTAATTCCCGGGCGCCGGAGATAAAATCGTTGTGAAGGTGGGTTTCCAGGGCGTAGACGATGCGGACGCCATGATTAGAGGCGATGTTCGTGTATTGATCGATGTCCCGCGCCGGGTCGATGACCGCGCACTGACCCGAATGTTCTGAGCCGACCACGTAAGAGTTGTTGGACAGACTTTGGATTTTGACGGTTTCGATGAACATATAGTCCCTCCGGCGGGTTGTGGTTTTGCACGCGCGCGCGGATTTATCGGCGCTCTTATGCCGGAAGGACAGGACCAGCGTCAAGAGTGCCGGCGACCAGGAGTATCAGAGCGCCCTGTATATGGCCGGCGTGGTATTCGTTGCGTTGGCGCACGTCCAAGATCATGGGACCCGGGGTCTGGCCCCATAACTCTTTCAGCGTGTCCACGTCGATAGCGTCTGCGACTTCAACCGGCAACCCGGATGTCTTCCATCCGTGCATTCCGCCGGCTAGATATCCGTTCAGCCGGTCGTAGCCGATGCGGATCAGCTGGCGAACCATGGCGTCGTGATGGGACGAGTCGGGTGAGAGCAGAATCAGAGGTTGGCCCCAGGGCACGATCCAACCGACCCAGGTAGAAAAATTATCGCCAAATGGTACGGCGAAGGACCCGGGCACATGCTCTTCGTTGAATATACTTTGAGGCCGTGCGTCAACCAGAATCGTGTTTTCGTCCAACTGGCTTCGCGCCGATAGAGGGGTCAGGGACGCCAGCCGTGGCACACCTCCCAAAACGTCGGGGCCGCGGCGGTTGATGTCGGCCATGTAACGGTAGTAACTGGGGTAAGACCCCAGGCC
>JYMV01013712.1_pt1 | contig 11021 bp, 7 predicted proteins | sample 338911 | NCBI WGS metagenome assembly JYMV01 (sample SAMN03354496, study PRJNA234377) | hydrothermal vent metagenome | biome: Deep sea; feature: Hydrothermal plumes at the Eastern Lau Spreading Center, Western Pacific Ocean; material: Seawater | place: Tonga | collected 2009 | depth 2000 m m
ATGGTCAACATATTATTAAGTTATGGCAACACTTTATTAAGTTATCTTCCAATAAAGAGATATAATACAATATAAACCTTCAGAGACATTATACAATTAATTACTTTTAATGAGATACAAGGATTTAGAATGTTATATTCACCACACGTTACGTCGCAAAAGGTGAATATAGCGTTTTATAAAAGAACGTTACTAGGGATGTCAGCCAATCAGAAAAGACATTATCTGAAGTCATATAATAAATCGTAATGAGTCACTGTGATAGATGTATATTTCTTCTTAGTGTTACTGATATATCTTTTAATCTATTTAATTACTTTCTTGCGCATTTAGGGTGATAACATTAATACTCTGAATGCAAAAGATTTTTTTTTATGTATTCAACAGAACAAAAGATATAGGTACATATCACCAAGATGAGTGACACATCTATCGCATTGATTTATCACCTATGTCTTTCACTTCACTGTAAGGTAATTTTGTCATCTCCATTACTTTACTTAGATATGGGAGAACATTAATATTTACTTAATCAATATATGGCCTGTCATATACAAGGGAGATTATGGAGAGGAAAAAAACACCAGAATGACAAGTTAAAGTTGATTGAGGGTTTAACTTATTTATTATAGAATTTTTTCATTTTTCATAAAGAAAAGTTTATCATATAATCATATGGACCTACTCTTTTTTTGAAATCTACAAAATTCAATAACTACAAAGAAAATATGGGGTCACTTTACTTTTAATAGTATGAACTATGAAAACCATTGGTACTTTTGGTGTAAAAATAGGATAGACATTATTACAGGGAAAAGATTTCCAATTCAGAAAAAAATCTTTTTTATATGATACATTTTGTATATTTCTGAAATATTTGTTTAATTAATAACAGCTATGAAAGTTCTTCAAAATTTAATCATTGGAAAATATGGGTGATCAGTATGCATTTTATCACATTTTGGGTTTTCAGAATGGGAAATCTACTATAGGGATTTATTTGTAGTAACTGATTTTACGTATTATTTTAGAAAGCCAGGTGTGAGTGATCTTAGTACAGAACCCTCAGGACTCTCCAGGTATGAATATTAGAAATTTGCTATTAAATGTAGATCCAGAATAGGTCAGCCAGTTATATGTATAATATTGTCTTATTACCTTAAATTTGTCGAAATAGAATGAGTGATTTTTGTTCAATGCCAAATGAGCAATTTTTCATTTATATCATGGCTAGAACAAGTTACATTCAATGAGATGATGATGATCATGTCTGCTTTGTACTAAGCCAACACACTTAGTTGGATTTTAATAGTGCTAGCTCACTGAAACAGCAATCTGTGTGTAGATATGCTGTTCTGCTGTGACACATTATGCTGATTCAAAGCCAACCTGTCACATTTTTGTGCCTGTTCTAAGCCAGGACCTGGATTTCCTACATCATAGTTGTGGTCTTTTTTATGTCCAATGATTTTTGGTAAGAGATGATGGCTTGTTTTGTTGATATTGGTCAAATTGTTAATCATCACTTTATTTTAATAAGAAATTTCACTAGTATATTTGTAATTGTTATTTGTGACCTTTTTTCAGGATTAGATTTTTCCCAAATTTCATTGACCCTACAGAGGCTGATGAAATGTACAATGATTTATACCATGAAGTTCCATGGAGACAAAGATCTGATGTAAAAAATGGAGAATCGTTTCTACAGCCCCGATTGACAGCTTGGTATGGGGATTTTCCATATTCGTATTCAGGTGTGCAACATGATGCTAACACAGAAGTAAGACTTTTATTTTTTTGCTGTGATGCCATGCATCTTGCCTCCAAATACCACTTCCTTTATCTCTAGGTAATGGGAGATTTCAATCAGAACATCAAAGGTTGAGTGAGTGATTGTTGTTTAAAGCCAACTCAGCTATTTTTCAGCTATATCATGGCGAGAGCAAGTTAATTTTTAATGAGACCAACACGGTGAGTTGGATTTTTATAGTGCTAGCCCATTGAAACAACAGTCCACGGATAGACATGTCTCCCCACTCGGACACATTATTCTGATTCCGAGCCAACCAGTCTTTGCTCTTACTCCTTAATGCTGCATGCTTAGCGGAGAAGCAACAAATACCAATTTTATTGTCTGCTTCGACCCAACCTCGGCTCGAACCCACGATCTACTGCACTCAAGGCGAGCATGCTAACCGTTACACCACCGATGAACCCACGATCTACTGCACTCGAGGTGAGCATGCTAACCGTTGCACCACCGATGAACCCACGATCTACTGCACTCGAGGCGAGCATGCTACACCACCGATGCGGTTCTCAAAAGGTTGATAAATAATATCTGAGGTAAGTTGGTAAGCCAAATTCAAACCGTTATTTTTCACTAAGTGCATATTCTCTAACAGTTATTAGAGTTACATGAATCATGCTGTTGGTATAATTACTGTAGTTATTGCTGTACACTGACAAAATAATTAGTCAAATAACACAGTTGTATCTTATTCAGTTACTATAATAAAGTATGATAATACTAAATAATTAGATTAACTATCAGTCTAAGTCTTCGCGTTATCCACATGCCCGAAGCCCGGGACAAGTCAAACTGGATTCGGACAAGTGAAAATTATGAAAGAATTTGTTTGAATAAATAGAACATTTTTTTCTAAATTTAGCTTTTGGGCAAATAGGTGAAAAAAAATACAGAATAGATTATATTTGACCTGTCAAAACATCTGAATTTCAACATTTAGCATGATGCTTCAATTTAGCAAAAAGGATGCTACTCTTTCTTGAACAAGAATATGTGAAATGTGTGAACACATAAATGCAGCGAAAAAAATACACATGCACTATACATGTACGTTTATTGAACCTCAGAATCTTGCTTTAATGTTTTTGTTGAATCATTGTCTAACCCAGTACAATGTACGTCACATGTACATGTGTATTATTGTCTAACCCAGTACAATGTACATGTACATGTGTATTATACAATCAGAACATCTATGACTCATATACAGTTAACATCATTAATAACTTAAGACTTACGATGTTACATGGGAAAAAAATACATGTGATTCTGCAAACACTCTTGAAATAAATAGGGTAGGTAGATAGGTAGGCAATACGTTTTTTTATTTACTATTTATTTTTTTTACCTAGGACTAGGTTAAATACAGGACAAAGATCTGACTTTAGCAATACTTGTCCAAAAATGGCAATATCTACTTTAGGGTAGGTGCTAAAAATTATGGCTGGTAAGGTTAACGGAATCATATGTAAGTTTTTTTGGACTTATCAGCCATTATAAATAGCAAAGTGATGTTACTGTTGATATCTTGTTCATATACATTATATGTAGCTAAATATACACAATGTAAATACGGAATATTTTTTATAATTTTAGTGGCATCCAACCTTGAAACTGTTAAAGGACAGACTGGAAGAAGTCACAGGATTGAAGTTTAATTCAATGTTAGCTAATATGTATCGTGATGGTCACGACTCTGTCGCTTGGCATGCTGATGATGAAACAACATTAGGAGAAGAACCAACGATAGCCTCAATATCATTTGGTGACACAAGAAATTTTGAAATGAGGAAGAAACCACCTCTGGTAATTTATTTAGTTCCCCCTCACCCAAATGGACCATTGTGGTCGTATGGTTGTTGGATTTGAAACTACTGTGCAATCAGTGCCCATCACTATTAGAGTTGGGAGTTCGAATCCCTCTCATGGCGAGGTGTACTCGATACATTTTATGATAATGTTTGTCTGTGACTTGCAACAGGTCAGTGGTTTTCTCCAGGTACTCCGGTTTCCTCCTTCCATGATATATCGGAAAAAAATTTGAAAGAGGCATTAAACACCATAACCCTAACCCCTATCCCCCCCCAAAGCAACTTTTTCTTTAGTTATTGACACAATGCATATGATAGAGGGAACCTCTATTTTATTGCTGTTCTGCATAATGTAATACATTGTATGTGCATGAAATCTGTATCAAAAGGGGAGGGTTGTGATCCCATTAACCGATTTAACCCTGCCACATTTTGTGCCTGTTGCTAGCCAGGACCTAGATTTCCAATGTCATATGTCATGATCTTTTTGTATGTTAAATGATTTGATGTAAGATGCATTTCTTTGTTTTGTTGATATTTGTGTAATTGTTGACCATTACTCTCTTTTCCTATTTATATTATATCATATGATTTATGTTACAGGAATCAGATGGAGACTATACCTATATGCAGCATGTAAAAATTCCACTAAGTCATGGTTCACTGTTGATAATGGAGGGAGCAACACAGGCAGATTGGCAGGTAAAGCAATATATGTTAACTAGATGTTTATAGTGAGTGATTGATTGTTGTTTAACGCTAACTCAGCAATTTTTCAGCTCTATCATGGCGAGAACAAGCTAATTTTCAATGAGATGATGATGAGGTCTGCTTTGTACAAGACCAACACGCCTAGTTGGATTTTTATAGTGCCAACACACTGAAACAACAGTCTGCAGATAGGCATGTCATGTAGCCCCACTTGGACACATTATCCTGGTTCCGAGCCAACCAGTTTTTGCTCTTTCTCCTTATAGCTGTATGCTTAGCTGAGAAGCAACAAATACCAATTGTATAGTTTTTGGTTTGACCCGACCTTGAACCCACGATCTACCCCACTTGAGACAAGCACGTGAACCATTTGTAGACATTTTCATAGTAAAACAATGATCCATGAAGATTATTTAACATCACAATAAAACAGACATCAGTACCTGTATACATATATTAAGTAAAGGATAAATTGATGTGGTAACCAATAGAAAACTAAGAACAATGTTGACTTATATTTTAGAACCATATTCAAAATCTTATGACAACTCCACACAAAATGCTTATAATATTAATTTTCATGTTACATTTTGACAATGAGTACTTTTCTGGGGAGGGGATTTTGAAGATTGAGAGAATATTTTTTTTATCACAAATCATTTTAAACGGACTATTAAAGTTCTGTGTATTGTTTCCTCTATATTATGCATAAGAACAATGCATAATTATATTGCATTTGGGTTTTTTGTTGTGCACAAACTGATCTTATTTTCAATTTTTTTTAATTTTCAGCATAGAATACTAAGAGTATCATGACAGAGATCCCAGAATAAATTTGACATTTCGAGTAATATATCCCAAATAAGCTGCAGTTGTTAATTCTGTGATATATGGGTTCTGTATTTAACACGTTTGTAAGTATTAATATGCTCAATAACATTGTGTTACATTATTGCAGTAAAAACAAAAAAAAATTGCATTTTACTTGAGAGATTATTTTTCATAATCTCTACTAAATTATCTTTCATACATTGTTGTATGTTGTTACATTATTGCAGTAAAAACAAATAAAATAAAACATTTACTTAGAGATTATTTTGCATAATCTCTAAATTATCTGGCATAAAATTGTTGTATGTAAATGATATATATTATCTCAACAGAATGCAGACACATAATTTGTTTTTACTAATTACATTTGTATAGTTATATATTTATATATTTGTTCAAATTAACAGTATTGTGGGATGTTGCTCAAAGGTTGTGAATTAGTTAGGTAGTTTATTTCATCCGTATTGTGCTAAATGACAGTGATGCATTTAATTCACCAGATTTGACCTGATACAAACACTTGTATCATATCATTATTCATATAAAATGTAAATTTTATCTGAATTCTACAAAGCTATTTATATACTACAGACCACTACTGATTTTCATTAAAAATAGATTTATACGTAAAGTAATCATTTGAAATCAAAACCATTTTCAGACCATGCATGTTTTGAGTGAAAATGGGTAATCATATCTTCTAAATTCTAAAGTATTCTTCAAGGAATATCTATTTCTTTGATATATTTACAATATGTATTTCTGTATAAGAGAAATTGTGTTTATGGAGACTATATTTTTCAATGAAGGAACTAAAGAAAAGGTATAACCATGGTTTTTATTTCATTCTAAAAAGCAGAGATAATGAACCATTGATGTTTTACTTATATTATTGAATTAGCTCCCTTTTTGAAATGTGAAAAAAAAGTCTTAGCAAGTTTCAAATAACATTAAAAAGCTTATTGTTATACTATTGATCTAGATAAATATTTTTCCTATTTCCTATCTTTTACAAATATATTTGTATAAATAATATTAAGTTTCAACAAAGACTGCAGAGCAGTAGTCTATAGTATGTAATTCAAATAGCAAATGTTATATTAAATTAAATACTGTTACTATGGTATTTATTTTATTTTTCAGTATATGTACATTGTATAGTTATGATAGAACAAATCATTGTTGTTAGCTCTAGTCATTTTGTTAATATATGTTACATAATTTTTAAGAACCGATCCAGACTTACAAACCATGCAAGATCTGACACATGTTAGAAAATAAAAATTTAATCAGATTTGAAATACACGTGTAGTTTATTTGTATATACAGTCAAATTTGTCCATGTGGTCACCTCTATTTAAAGGTCACCCTTTTCGTGTCCCATCACTTTTTCTTTATCTCAAAGAACCTCTTAATACAGGTTTTACCTGTCTAAATTGAACCTTGAATAAACAAAATCCTGTGTAATCTGAACTTTGGATCAAAGGGCGTTTGGTTTTACACAGTTTCCTTGTATAAAGACAATCTTAAATCTGTTTACTGTAATTATATTGATGTCACATATCAAATAGTATTTGCATGATTTTTACGAGGAGTAATAAATACTTCCTTATTGGTGTTTATGATCACTTTCGACAAAATTTCATTTCTATCGTGATTGCCATCCTTAATGAAAGAGGACACCACATGTGAACTTGGTGTTAAACAACAATCACTCACTCTCTCAATATACATTTTATAATCCTTTTCGATGTGTTCTCAGTACTCTTTTGTATAATCAGTGGTTATTATATTGTCATCGTTGGTCTTTATGAATGGGTTTTATGGTGATGGGAGAGTGTCGTGCAAATATTATATCACAGGTTTTTCATGTGTACAATGTAGTTTTATTCAGTCTTTTACTGTTTTAATTTATTGTTTATAGAACATTGTACATTATTTTTTTAATTTAAGCATTTAAAATCATTTGTGGGCTTGAGTTTGTCCTATGAAATGATGGAAATATATTAGAATTTAAAAATTTTCAAATTGTTCATTTTGTTGAAAATTTTTAATGTTTTGAATTGTTCATTTTCCTGAAAATAAATTTATATTGAAATAATTTTTATCTCAGAATATACTGTACATTATAATTAACTAACAATAGTTCATTTTGATGTGTTCTTTATATACTTTTAAATATTTTACATTATGTATATTCTTGATTGAAATAAAATGCCTTCATTTTAAATTCTCAAATTAGTTTGTAATTACTAAATGCTGTGCAATTTTGTGTGGAGTCCATTCATTCCTCATGCATATGCGTTTTCCTTCAAATCTGACAAGAACACCCCTAGTAATGGAGAATATTGTCCACTAGGCAGGAATGTTGTTACTCAAAAATGAAAATAAATTTATTGGGAAATGAATGTGATCTAGTTTGTCGTTAATCTTTGAATCAAGTTTCCATTGTCAATACATTGTACATCACTCAATACAAGGCAAATCTACTTAGCTATCAGTTGTATTTTAATTTCCAATTGACAAATATATTAGAAGTAAGCTAGAACACTCGTGTTAGGTGAGGTTCTGATCGGATAGTAGTTGGGATATTTAACCTATGCAATCAAGTGTCTATAATGGCACTCCAGTAGCAAGTCCTATTCCCGTCCATGGCAAGATTTACTCAATTCAGCCCGACTTGTGGCAGGTTGGAGGTTTTCTGGTTTTCTCCACCACTAAGTGAGTAATTGTTGTTTATCACCAAATGAATAATTTGTCAGTTATATCAATTTCATTTATTTATGAATAAAATATGTTTAAAATGAAAAATGTTACAATAGAAAAAGATGACAACACGCTCCATACTCATTTACTTGATTCCAGGCCGAAACAAGTCTTTGCTCTTACTCCTTAATACTGCATGCTTAGCGGAGAAGCAGCAAATAGCAGTGACTAGACTGGGGCTCAAACGTGAGACGAGCATGGCAACCATTACACTACAGATGGTGTTCTCCACCAATAAGACTAGGCAGAAAAGTGGCATTAAATACCCATAACCCTGATTCTCAGCTAACTAATGCTTGCACTTCCTCCTGAATGCTCTTTGCTTAGTGGAGAAGCAGCAAATACTCATTTTATATAGTCTTTTGGTTTAACCTGACCAGGGCTCAAATCAACAATCCACACCCCGGAGATGAGCACACCACTGATGCATTTCAGAAAAATTGGAATTTGTTATTTGTCTTGTCTCAATTTCTTTTTTTCCCTCTTGAATTAGGTACACAAAGAAACTGTCTTTACATTTTCAGTTGTAATGTGTTACTGTGACCTATATAGGCTCAATGTTATGGTAGTTAGTTGGTGCCTTGTTACAAACTTGCATTTTGCTAAGCTGTCAGAAACTTTTGACTTGTTCATTTTGAATAGATTTATATTTATTATCTCTCTGAAGAGACACTGGAAATGGTTCATTTATTGTCTTGTCAGACAAGATTTTGTGTTATTGTATGTCCTTTTGTTTTTGTTCCTGTTAAGTGTATTTGGCTTGGGAATAATTTTTTCGTCTAAAACTATTAGTTAATTGTGTGTGTCAGAAATCGTTGTTTTCTCATAAATAATTTGTCATATGACCTTTTATTTAAAAATAAAAAATAAATGGCAATGGTTGACTTATCACCAGGTTTTTACAAGATATAACACAACAGATTTCAATACTGCTTACACTTCCGGAACACCTTATTTCACCTGGTTTTTATTTTTAGCAGTGTTCATGTTGACCAATCTCTAGTTTTCTGTGTATTTGTTTGCTGACCAGTGTTTTGTCTTTTTGTCCTTTTTCATTTGGTCATTGTATTGTCTGTCCTTGGAATTACAACTTTTGATTACCCCTTTGGTATCTCCAAACTTTTTTGTGACAACATAACAGATCACATAAATCGTTATTTGTTAATACCAATGACGATAGATACTTGTTTTTTCATTTGTTATTATAAATTGTCATTGCCCCGCGAGTCACTAGTTCAAAACAGGAAAATGAATAAAGGAAGTTGGTATTTGCCAAAATGCCTGTCTTTTTCCTCAGGTATGACTTTGATTGTATTTGTCCCCCATCATTGTACAAATCTATTACAAATGCACACAAAAATTTATAATTTCAAAATTTATTTTAATTTTTGAAAAGTCTGATTTTTATTTAAACTGTATCTGTACTGTCCAATTATGACTGTCTACAAATGAAAAAGAAAATTCAAATCAATTAAACATATTTATATCAATTTGAATTTATTCACATACTTTTATCTAAAAAAAATTACAAAATGAAATTAATATCATATGCACAGTTTGCACTTTGTCATTGAATACAATCACATCTGTGCAGAAGTTACCATTTTCTTAAGACTTTGTAATTTTCTGGTCAAATAGTATTGAAAAATTAATAAAAAAAAAATTCTTTTGCAGATTCATATTTTTTCTAGCCTATTAGATTAAGTATTATGAAGTTGTGAAAAGAAAATCCAATAAAAGTACACATGTAAGTGTCACATATATACATACGATATTCCAAGATTTTGCATAATGGGTTTTATTTGATGGTTTAGCTCAGTATTTTAAGGAGCCATCCGAGACATGATCGTATATACTATAAATGTTGCAAGGATGATTTCTATCCATGTCCAGGTGTACCTGATAAAATTTTGTGACTGCGACTTTTGCAAGGTCAGTGGTCAATTGATCGCCATGAGATAACTGAAATATCGCTATAATTTTCCGTTAAACAGCCATTACTCGTTTAACAAATACATGCCAGTATATAATGTTAAATAAGATTAATTGTATTACATAATTTAGGTTAACTCTACAAAACTTTGTAATATCCTAACAGTAAATGTATACTTCATTCTATTTTATAAATTTCTGTGCTCTACATTTTGTTTCCTTTATTTAAAAATGTATGACACATTATCAGAAGAGTTTGAAGATACCAAAGGGGTAATCAGAATCTGTATATTGAAGATAACATACATACCTTGCTTGTCTAACAGTAGTAAGACTTCTAAAACTTCTTGCAACAACTAACACCTCGTTTCTGTAATACAAAGAATCCAATGTTCAAACAAAGAAATATTATCACATCCACATCAATACACAAAATCATAACATTAATTCACATTCAAACGTTATCCCTCGTAAATTTGCACAAGTGTGACAATTCGTGGGTTTGAGCCCTCGTCAGGTCAAATCAAAGACTAAGTTAAAAATTAGTTTTTGCTGTTTCTCTGCTAAGCATGCAGCATTAAGGAGTAAGAGCAAAGACTGGTTGGCTCAGAATCCGGATATATGTGTGGAGCGACAATTCTACCTGTGGATTTTTGTCCGTCAACTAAATTCCAACTCATCCTGTTGGTCTAGTATAAAGTGAACATCATCTCATTGAAATGTAACTTGTTCTTGTCATGATATAGTTTAGGTATTGCTCACTTGGAGTTAAACAACAATCACTGGAGTTAAACAACAATCACTCAAATCAATGTTAGTCAAACAACTTAATACAAAATCAAACTATGTCATTATTTGTTTTAATAAAGTGCCATTTTACCTTTTTCTGTGTAAAGCTGAATCCCACAAAGATCAAATTGCTGTCTGATAAGAATTCCATTACTTTATATCAGTTTCACACACATAACAATTAGCCATGCCTTAACCTATAGTATTGAACCTGTCAAGATTTATTTGCAATAATAATTGACAGTTATTTCAATGATGTGGCCACCTAATATTTTATTTAGAAATGTTTCATTAAATGATCTACAAAACATTATACAGAAAAGTTAAAGACTAAGCATCATACACTTCACAAAACATCAAAATGAATAAAT
>JYMV01030572.1_pt1 | contig 11021 bp, 8 predicted proteins | sample 338911 | NCBI WGS metagenome assembly JYMV01 (sample SAMN03354496, study PRJNA234377) | hydrothermal vent metagenome | biome: Deep sea; feature: Hydrothermal plumes at the Eastern Lau Spreading Center, Western Pacific Ocean; material: Seawater | place: Tonga | collected 2009 | depth 2000 m m
GCAATTCTGGATCCTTTTCGTAATTCACCAGATTATAGTAACACATGAAAGCCATTTCATCATCGGACTGGTTTCCTGTGCCAAAACCGCGCTGGAACTTCATATCGATCATATTCTGTGCATAACCATGTTGATCCACGAGTGTACTTGCTATGTCCCGGTATTTATCATCGCCGGTGATATGCGCCGTTGTGATCAAGTAGGATAGCATACTCAATGAATTCAGTCCCCGTTCCACAAACCAGTTTTTACTAAAATTCATTTCCTTAGGACTGTACCGGGCCCAGCGAGTGGGCCGGCCATCGTGATCCATCAGTTGAAAATCATGATCAATAATATGGTCTGTCAGGCGGCGTACATGTTCTCGCACCCGTTCCTTTTCTGATTCCGTATCCGCTACCAGATCATAATACAATGCATACAGGAAATAATGACCATCTAGTTCATCTGAACTAGTATCCGTTTTATAATACCATTTGCCATCTGCGCTTGTAGGCCAGCGTGGTTCATAGATCTTCCACATTGCATCATCTGTTTCTTTTTTATACAGGTCCCGTTTGATCCGGCCAATATTGGGGTCGGGACCGCTGGTAGACAAGACGGTGCGAGCCACAAAACCTTTCGGTGGTGAATGCTGGTTTCCCTGGGTAACATCCCCCAGGAATTTCAATGCGTCAAATGCCTTCTTAGCCCGTCTTTTTGCCTGGATATCACCGTTTGCGGCGTAAGCAAAACACTCACCCGCACCATACATGCTGGTCCAGAGACCATCATTATCGCTATCGTGCTGTTTCCAGTTTCGTTTTGTACCCGGTTCTTCCACATGTACTTCAAGAACAAATTCATAGGGTGTTCGGCGATGATAACGATCAATCTCATCTTCATACCATTGCGCCTTTTCTGCCAGAGATAGTGGGCGATGCTGGATGATACCTACTCCATTGGCTGTAGCAAACCAGGCATCACCGTTTGGTGTAACCGTAATACTGCGTACATGATCGTCCGGTAGCCAGCGTTTTCCTTGACGGTATTCCCAATTTTTGCCATCGAAGTACACTGCACCTTTTCGTGTACCAAACCACATATCACCAGCGTTGCCTGATACCATCATAGTAAAATCATTATAGGGCAGTCCATCATGGCCAGTAAACAAATGCCAGCCCTCATCATAATAACCTACACCCTGAGTACTGGCAAACCACAGCCGTCCAAACATATCAACAGTCACACCGCGTGCATCATGCAGTCCCCAGCTGTGCTGTCCATTACGGGGCAGTACCGGGGACCAACCTTCCTGCAACGATGAAAAGAATAACAGGGCAGAGTCGGTGGCGGCGTACGTTTTTCCCGCGCCAGTGACAGTAATTTGTCGAATTTCCGTTGCGGGAATATGCAGTACAACAGGACGTGTATTGGGGGTAAATTTTGATCCTTTAGATGACTTATTATAAATATTCCCATATCTTCTTTCCAACAGTATGATATCATCTGTGGTGCCCAGCATAATATTATTGCGGAAACTGAGGTCATTTCTTGAAATGGGCACCTTGATTCGCGCTGGAAGCGTAATGGTCTGATCCAACCAGCCCCTATTCAGTAGATAAATATTACCTCCGGCCACGATCTGGTCCTTTTCAACGCCACCAAAGACGGCTAATTCGCTACCTTTAGCAGCCAGCATCCACACATCGACATGTTCCATTTGTTCTACTACAGACCATTCATCACCAATGAACATCGCCAGTCCTTTGGCTGTAGCCGCAAATACTGTACCATCTTTGGTGGCTGCAATATCACGGATATCATTACTGGGTAACCCATCATCTACATTATAAAAAGTGCTCTGTTCTTGCTGAAAAACACCAACTGAAACATATTTTTTGTTTTTAGCCAATAGCATTCCGGCGAATAATAAGTAAACTACAACTATGGATCTCAGAAATGACTTCATTGGGACATAATTCATATTGAATTTAAATGTTTACCAATTAAATGGCAGATATATAGATATCGTTTTACGTTTCAAACCTATGATGGTAATTTATTCTACCACACCAGTAATGAATGAACCAATAATAATGACCGAACCATTTCTTAACATGATTCAAGGCCTGTATCTGGACCCGTCATTCTTTCCTGTTACCATTGTATTTGTTGTGCTGGTATTATTTTCCTTCTGGCAAAAATTGGCACGGTACGTTCCCCATTTAACCGTTGTTTATCTTGCTTTTTTACTATTTACCGCAACTTCGTATCGAGTCACACCAGCATTTCCCCAAGAAGAAAAGAAAAATATCGTAGAAGATTCCAAGAAATTAGATGTATTGGCCCAACCAATGGCAGTAAAAGATAGTAATGCTATTCAAAACGCAGATGAAAATTCCCTGGCTTCTTCAGGATTGGAAGTCAAACAATTTGTGCCACCCCAGGAACCGCAGGATAATAAACCAAAAGCTATATCTGTTCAACGCCTGGTGGTTTGCGAAAATATTAACCTCAAGCAGCGCAAACCAGTACTCATCAGAGACGTATTTATTGATACAACATCCAAGATATACTGCTTTGTTGGTTTGCGTAACCCGGAAAGATCCGAGAATATAACCCACGTCTGGAAATTTAACGGCGAACCTTACGCTAAAGTTCATATGAATATAAGTGTATCTGATTATTTTCGCTGCTGGTCCTATATCACTCCCCGGGATGGTGCTGTCGGCCAGTGGAGCATTGCTGTTTTAGACGATGAAAGCAACGTTTTGAAAGAAGCTGACTTCACTATTGTACCGTTAAAAGAACCATGACCTGCGCTAATGCCTTGAGAAAATTTTCGTTCCTTATTCTTTGTACGGTCATTTTTTTATCATCATGCGCGCGCAGTGGGAAGTCTTTTTCAATCATTACCATGCGCTGGAAAATTGTTGAACATGCCGACCCTAAATTACCCGCAGGTATTAAGATAATGACTGGGAGGAATGATGAATTACCGCTCAATGCCTGGGCGGCAATAATCGATCCGGCGGATCCTGACGTTGACCTGGATGTTATTGTATCGGAAGACCTGGACCGTCGGGAAACATTGACTCAATTTTCTGAAAACAAGAAAGCCAGGGTTGTTGTCAATGGCGGTTATTTTTTGATGGACAAAAACCCTACAGAACACGTTGGTCTGCTCTATGTAAACAACCGTATCGTTGCTCCGGCCACAAGGTCCGTACTGCGCAACAACAAACGTTATTACACCGCCCGCGGCGCCTTAGGCTTTCTGAATGATGGTGGTATTGATATTGCTTGGGTAACCAGCCGCAATGACTCCTTATTTAATTTTGCAGAACCGATGGAAAACCATCCCGAAAAACCAGTGGACTCTTTTGATTTTTCAATAGCAGAAACCTGGGAAGTTGATGATGCCCTCCATGCGGGACCGGTATTGATGCACGAGGGTAAGATCAGGGTCACATCTGATGAAGAAGTATTTTTTGGTTCCACAATTCCAAACATACATCCTAGGACGGCTGCAGGATACCGTAATAGCGGCGAACTGGTTTTACTGGTTGTGGATGGACGGCAGATTGACAGCCGCGGTGTTGATCTCCAAGAGTTGGCCATACTGATGCGGGATCTAGGTTGTGTTGAAGCGATCAACCTGGACGGTGGTGGTTCCAGCGCTATGGTGGTGGATGGTAAACTATTGAACCGGCCTGCGGGAACCACCAGTCAGCGTGAGGTTATGTCCGCTATCGCTGTATCCGTAAATGACTAAGGAGGTCTGCAGCGCATGAGTGAAGCACATCGCATTGCCATGCTGGGCACAGGATTTATCGCTGATTTTTATACCGGTACACTCCACAGTCAGCGTACGATGGACAGGGTGTATACAGTGTATTCCCGTTCTGCTAAAAGTGGACAGGCATTTCAGGATAAATGGGATATACCTGACAAGACGACTGATTTGAATGAAGCAGTACAGAATGATGATATTGATACGGTTATTATCGGACTACCAAACCATCGACATGAGGAAGCGGTTCTTGCTGCAGCGGATGCCGGTAAGGCCATTCTATGCACGAAACCATTGGGCCGGACTGCTCAGGAAGCGTTGTGGATGCTGGAAGCGGTGGAAAAAGCAGGCTTATTCAATGGGTATCTGGAGGATCTTGTATATCCGCCAAAGACACTAAAAGCTATTGAATCTGCTGTAGATGGGGCGATTGGCAAGGTAATGTGGGTTCGATCTAGGGAGACACACCCGGGCCCCCATAGCGACTGGTTCTGGGACAATGAACTGGCAGGTGGCGGCGCGATCATCGATTTGGGCTGCCATTGTGTTGAGATCATCCGCAATTTTATCGGGAAAGGTATTCGTCCCATGGAAGTTATGTGCTGGGCAGACACATTGGTACATCCTATTGAGGGGGAAGACCATGGCATTGGCCTGATCCGCTTTGAAAATGGCGCCATGGGACAATTTGAAGTCAGCTGGGCCTTTCGCGGTGGGATGGACCTCCGTGATGAGATTTCAGGCTCAGAAGGTACGATCTGGCTAAACCACTGGCTGCGCACTGGGTATGAAATGTTCTCTACAGGAAAGCGGGACGGTTACGTTGCAGAAAAAGCAGAGGGTGATAGTGGATGGCTTTTCCCCGTAGGAGATGAAGCTGCAGAACTGGGCTATACCGATATGTTCAAGGATATGTTTAACTCTATGGATGATAATCAAACACCACTGGAAACATTTTATGACGGCTATGTGGTGAATGCCATTATTGATGCATGTTATAAGTCTGCCAACACTAAACAGTGGGAACCAGTACAACTGGATATCTGGAATGGTGATGAAAATGTACCACATATCCGCACCATGGAAGAAATTGACGGAATGATCCTGATTAAAAAAGAAGTGATGCCTGATGGGAAAACAAAACAAATCCTAAAAGATCCTAATTCGGGAAAAATTTCTGAAAAGATCTTATAAATCATTTTTCTTGACCCGATGAACTACCTACGCAGATTTTATGACTGGGTTCTGCACTGGGCCGAAACCAAGTATGGTGTCCCAGCTCTGTTCTTACTAGCATTGGCTGAGTCATCCTTTTTTCCTATACCGCCCGATGTACTCTTGATTCCCTTGGCTCTTGGTGCCCGATCAAAAGCGATCCGTTTTGCCCTGGTTTGCAGTGTAGCTAGTATCTTGGGCGGTATGGCTGGTTATAGTATTGGGTATTTTTCCTGGTGGAGTGGGACCGAGTCATACTCAGCAGTTGCCATGTTCTTTTTTAATCATATCCCAGGTTTTTCTGAGCAAGTGTTCCTCAATATTCAGGAAAAATATGAGATCTATAATTTCCTGATCGTTTTCACAGCCGGTTTTACGCCCATACCCTTCAAGATCATTACCATTTCTGCCGGTGCATTTAGCGTCAATTTCCCCATGTTTCTGCTGGCTTCGACCGTAAGCCGCTCGGCTCGTTTCTTCCTGGTGGCATTGTTAATTCGCCAATTTGGTGAACTGATCACCGTATTTATTGATAAGTATTTCAATATATTGTCGATCATATTCACTATTTTTCTGATCGGTGGATTTCTGATGCTGAAAGCTCTGATTTAGCTATTTTAGTTTGAATACTAAATAAAGTAGATTGCTCACCGTTACATAGTTCCAGGATCAATTATTTCGGGGTGTAGCGCAGCCCGGTTAGCGCGCGTCGTTCGGGACGACGAGGTCGAAGGTTCAAATCCTTTCACCCCGACAGAACAACCATGAGCAAGAAATACGATCATTTAGCCATAGAGCCAAAGTGGCAGCAATACTGGGATGAAAATAAGACTTTTAAAGTCGAGGTGGATCTGCAAAAGCCAAAGTATTATATCCTAGACATGTTTCCCTATCCATCGGGATATGGACTTCACGTAGGACACCCTTTGGGTTATACAGCCACGGATATCCTGGCCCGGTATAAACGGATGCAGGGATTCAATGTACTTCATCCCATGGGCTGGGATGCATTTGGACTGCCGGCAGAGCAATATGCCATCGAAACAGGTACGCATCCGACAAATACAACCAAAAAGAACGTCAAACGGTTCAAATCTCAAATCAAGAGTCTGGGTTTTTCCTACGACTGGGACCGGGAGATCAACACCACCGACCCGAAATATTATAAATGGACACAGTGGATCTTCCTGCAACTCTATAAACGCGGTCTGGCTTATCAGGGTGAAGTTCCGGTGAACTGGTGCCCGGAGCTGGGTACTGTACTGGCCAATGAAGAAGTTATTGATGGAAAATCAGAGCGGGGAGGACATCCAGTGATCCGCAAACCTATGCGCCAGTGGGTGTTTCGCATTACTGAATACGCTGAATCACTCCTGGCTGGTCTTGACGATGTGGATTGGCCTGAAAGCGTCAAGAACCTGCAACGTAACTGGATCGGTCGCTCAAATGGATCCAATGTAGTTTTTGAAATACCATCTATAAATGATATAATACATGTATTTACAACAAGACCAGATACACTTTTTGGGGCCACATACATGGTGTTGGCTCCGGAACATCCGCTGGTAAAAAAACTAACCGATGATAAAGCGCGAGAAACCATTAATAACTATGTTAAAGCTGCGGCAGGGAAGTCTGATCTGGACCGTGGAGAACTGAATAAGGAAAAAACAGGTGTTTTTTTAGGTGCCTACGCAATAAACCCTCTAAATAACGAGGAAATTCCGATCTGGATCTCAGATTATGTGCTCATGTCCTATGGTACCGGGGCAATTATGGCCGTACCGGGCCATGACCAGCGTGATTACGAATTTGCTAAAAAATTTGATATGCCCATTGTCCAGGTTGTTGCCGGTGGTGATATCAGTTCAGCAGCATTTACTGACACAGAAACAGGAATCATGATGAATTCCGCTACGCCTGACGGTTCTTTTTCTATCAATGATCTACCTGTAAAAGAAGCTATCGAGAAGACCATTGAATACCTGGAAAAAATAGAAAAAGGAGAAAGGGCAGTTGAGTATAAATTGCGGGACTGGCTGTTTTCCCGGCAGCGCTATTGGGGCGAACCATTCCCCATTATCCACGTCGACGGCGGGCATAAAGCTCTTCCTGAGGACGAATTACCCTTATTGTTACCGGATGTTAAACAATATGAACCTACTGGAACAGGCGAATCGCCATTGTCTGCTATACAGGATTGGGTCAATACAAAAGATCCGGAAACTGGTGCGCCAGCGCGACGAGAAACGAATACAATGCCCCAATGGGCCGGATCTTGCTGGTATTATCTGCGTTTTCTTGACCCGAACAATGAGGATCGACCCTGGGATACAGATATTGAAAAATACTGGATGCCCGTGGATCTGTATGTCGGCGGGGTAGAGCACGCTGTGCTCCATTTGCTTTATTCCCGGTTCTGGCATCATGTATTGCATGATCTGGGTCTTGTATCAACGAGAGAACCATACAAAAAACTATTTAATCAAGGGATGATCCAGGGCGAAGATGGACAGAAAATGAGTAAATCCCGAGGCAATGTCATCAATCCTGACGATGTTATTGAAGAATATGGTGCTGATACCATGCGTTTATATGAAATGTTTTTGGGACCGCTGGATAAGTCCAAACCCTGGTCAACTAAAGGATTACAAGGTTGTGCCCGGTTCGCTGAAAAGATCTGGAGAATATTTAATGATACTGGGAAATACAGCGAAAAGACAGATTCTGAGGAAACAACACGATTATTGCATCAAACTATCGCCAAGGTTACCAATGATCTAGAAAATATGCGTTTCAATACAGCTATATCCCAAATGATGATATTATCTAATCATTTACAAGGTTTAGACATTGTTAATAAGGAAACACTTAAAACATTTCTTTTACTGCTGAATCCGTTTATTCCACATATGGCCGAGGAATTGAATGAACAAATGACCGCTTTTGACTCATTATCCTATACAAAATGGCCGGAGTTTGATGAAGAACTCGCCAAAGAAGACTTGATCACTATAGCAATTCAAGTAAATGGCAAGTTACGGGGTAATTTACAGTTACCGGCAGAAACTGATGATAAAACACTGAAAACTGAGGCTGCAAAGGTTGACGGTGTTAAAAAACACCTAGAGGGTAAGGATATAGTAAAAAAGGTGTTAGTGCCGGGCAGGCTGGTGAACTTCGTAGTTAAGTAACATTTACTTATATATACTATTATACATAATATATATTATACGACATTTATTTGTGGGAAGGAAACTTGTCCTTAAATTGTTGTAACTGCCTCTTTTGCCCCATTATCATAACGGTATGATCTGCGCTAAGCTGTAATTCGGGATCTGGATTAATTTCGTAACTTCCATCCCCGTTCACTAATCCCACGATTATCAGGTTAAATTCTTCCCGAAATTTTGAATCCTTGATCTTCACCCCATGAAATGAATTTAAATTAGCCAGATTTACTTCATCTATCGCCAAATCAACAATATCCTGACTCAGGCTTAAGGATACGGTATCTTCCAGTTCTGGTGAGATCAGCAGTTCAGCCATCCTATGACCACCAGCTGTATAGGGATTTACAACTTTATCTGCCCCAGCTTGTTTCATCTTTGGTTTATTATTTATCTGACTGCAGCGACTAACCAGGAAAGAATCATTGTTCAAGGATCTAGCAGTTAGGGTAACGAACAGATTATCTGGATCGTTGTTCAGGCATACCACAATACCAGCCGCCTGGTGGATACCTGCTTCTTCCAGTGTTTTTTCAAACGTAGCATCCCCTAGAATGGATTGGTAGCCGAGTTCTGTAATTTTATCTACCTTCCCCTGATCCAATTCCACAATGACAAAAGGATAGCCTTTATCGTGCAATTCTTTGGCGATTACCGCGCCCATACGGCCGTAGCCGCAGATGATATAGTGATTTTTCATCTTTCTAATCTTTCTTTTTTTTTGATTTTCTTGATAGACCCTGAATTCGATAAGTTCAGCACCAAATTCTGATATCATATACAGGAAACCGCTGACACCAAAAATGATCACAAAACTGGTCCATAACCGACCCAGATTGTCTAGGGGATGTACTTCTCCAAATCCAACGGTTGTTAGTGTTATGATGGTCATATAAAAGCTGTCAATTAATGACCATCCATCGCCCCCGATTACGTAAAAGCCCAGCGTTCCCACTGTAATAAGGATAGCGAAATAGGCCAAAAATTTTGATGATTTACGACTAAACATCTCGATCCCCTACTGTTTTGCGCACTGCAGCGGTCATCCAGTCAAGGTACGTTTCAGAACCATTTGTTATTGGCAAGGTGACTAGTTCAGGTGTGTTATAGGAATGCACAGCCTGCACCTCCTCGTAAACTGCGGTTTCCAGGTCCTTGGTGGTCTTGATAAGCAATAAAACCTCCGGCTCGGATTGAATTTTCCCTTTCCACCGGTATACAGAAGAAATATTAGGAATAATATTAACGCAGGCTGCAAGCTGCTTTTCAACTAGTAAATTGGCTATTGACTGCCCCTCTTCTACCGCTGATACGGTTGTCAGTATAATCGCGAAATCCACAATAATAAATTATTCAATATCGTTTTATAATTACCTCCGGATAAAGTTTTTCATAGGTTTCCACTACTAGGGCCGGACCATTTTTTAAATATTGATCGAAAAATTCTCTAACAACTGAATTGGTGATTTTGCGAATTCTTGGCGGTGCTATCTCACCGGAACCATACCTTTTTGTTAATTTGCTGAACTGTGAAAAATCGGTGAAATCATAATGTGTTGCACCCTGCACATCCAGTCGCAGCGACCAAGCGCTATTATTTGCCGCCAGAGTGTCCAGTTTCAAGTAATTGTCTTCTTCTTTCCAGCGCACCTGTCCCAAATGAATAAACGGTTTTTTGAGGTCACTGTTAAGCACGTTTGAAGGAACCGGTAAAAACCAGGCGTCCAAACCAAAACAGGCATCTATTCGCTCATCTGTTGCTGCCACAACAACACTCGCACCGCCGCCAAATGAATGACCAAATACACCGATATGTTCCAGATCTAGGCTATTTTTTAACGCTACGCTGAGAAAATTTCCCTGGGCCATTTCATCCAGCATAAATTGTATATCTGCAGCACGATAATCTAATTGTGCTCGGCGCATATTCCACTTTTCCTCTTTAGTCAAATCATCCGGTATAGCTGTTTTACCAAAAATTATTCGTTCACCAGGAAAAATGGACACACCGGCATCATAAGCATGGTCACAAGAGAATACCACATAGCCGTGACTAGCCATTTCTTCCATCTGGGTTGTGTTCTGGGTTTTTAGACCGCCAATGCCATGGGAAAAAATTATTACAGGGAATTTTTCATTTACAGGCTGGGCCTCTGACCAGGAATTCCCGTTGATATTGCTTAAATTTTTCATCAGATACTTGGGTATACCAAATCCTTCAGAAACCATGTCCCCGATCAATTTTTCATTATATAAATACGGTGCCTTTAGATCACCTTCCTGCGGCTGTGCTGGATACCAGACGCGAACCATTATTTCCCGAGGGTTGCTGCTTTCTTGTCCATACCAGGCTGAGCGATCATTGTCTACCATATGAATAACCTGGGTACCTACCTGATATTCTCCAGTAGGTTTGGCCACATTTTCCAGGGGAATTAAAACAGAGACAAGTGCAGCACAAGCAGATAACCAGAAAACGGAAATAAGCAACGATATTTGTCTAATTAATTGCATTACATACTACAAAAGTGCTCGTAGATAATAAATAATCCAATGGTTGATTAACAATGCAATTCAGTCCGAATTGCGAAAAGTTTTAAAGGGAATCCCTGCAGATTCTTATAGTAGGGCCTATTTGCCCGTTATCTTCTTTTTTACTTCCTCGGCCCTTTCTTTTGAAACAGCAAATGTACTATCAACCGTATAAGCCATCATGTAATAGTCATAAGCAGATCCATAATCTTCCATATTCTCCAAGCATTCGCCCATGGAATCATATGGGTTGGGATGACCACCATTAT
>JYMV01039915.1_pt1 | contig 11021 bp, 7 predicted proteins | sample 338911 | NCBI WGS metagenome assembly JYMV01 (sample SAMN03354496, study PRJNA234377) | hydrothermal vent metagenome | biome: Deep sea; feature: Hydrothermal plumes at the Eastern Lau Spreading Center, Western Pacific Ocean; material: Seawater | place: Tonga | collected 2009 | depth 2000 m m
TAGAAACAGGCATATATTCATTAACCCGGCAGGTTCAAAAAAAACGCGGACCGTACAAGTATACGGTCCGCGCAATAAGCGTTATCTTAGAGCGTACTATCGGGAGTAGTAACCGATTACGGCCTGCGTATCGACCTTGAACGGAATCACATCCGTCTGCGGCGTCGCAACAAACTTTCCTTCAAAAGCCCCCGTCGGGCGTTCAAGATACTCAGGGATCATCGTGTGCGGGCTGTCAGCGCCGTTCGCTATCATCGGGATTTTGCGGCTCTTCTCTCTGATACCGACTACGTCCCCAACTTTTACCGTATACGAAGGTATATTCACCTTTTTGCCGTTCACCTCAATATGGCAATGACTCACGAGCTGACGGGCTGCACGCATCGAGTTTGCAAATCCCAGTCGATAAATTACGCAGTCGAGACGCGACTCAAGCAGCATCAACAGATTGGAGTCCGTTACCCCGCCCATTTTCTTGGCTTTGGCAAATACAAGACGAAGCTGCTTTTCCATCAGTCCGTAATGCATTTTCAATTTCTGCTTCTGAAGAAGCTGGGTACCATAAACAGACTTCTTGCGGCGTACGTTCGCCCCATGCTGTCCGGGAGGAACCGGGCGCTTGATACTCGGGCAATTGGGGTTGTTCCAGATACATTCGCCAAGACGGCGGCACAACTTGTGTTTCGGGCCAGTATAACGAGCCATTGTTCAGTTTCCTTGTGGATTTCAGGCGCTTTTCAGGAGGGTATCCGCCATTCACACTTCCAAAAAATGTACCCCGATGCAGAGACACCCTTTCAAGCACGCATCAGAGAAATAGCACGGAATAATAACAAAATACGGACAACAACTCAATATTTTCACCGACCAGCGCTTTGATACACCTCAGCCCACTTCGATCCACAAAAACCAGCCATTCCGCATCGAATCAGGTCGAGTTGCGACATTGACTTCGCAAGTAGGCATACCTATAATGGGTTTCAGTAGAATAGCGATGGAATCGAATTACGGATTTCGCGCTGTTTTTTGCGATTATATATGTTTGTGGCAATTTTGAAGGAGTCTGAGACAGGCTTCAGGCAAAGTGTTACGGCAGTCGTGAAGGTTATCACGCCTGATTGCAGGCGATTTCGTTATACCCGTTTGAAAGTGGTCCACAATGGAGTTCTACAGTATTCAACAACTGCAGAAAGCCCGGTCAAGCATCGAGCGATCTGCAATGGATGCGGCCGAAATCTAAACGAGCACTCATTCCGGATACAACCTGATCCCGCGGTTTCCACACCGCGTCTGTGTACCGATACACCTGTCCTGCACTTCCGTCTCGACCTCCATTACCCAGGAACCTTCATGGTTCAACGGGAGTTATAGATAAATGTTTGGTCTCGATACATCAGAATTGGCGATGATCTCTGCAATTGCGGGTGGTGTCGGTCTCCTGATTGGAGCAGTTGTCGCCCGGATCGTAAGCTCAATGTCCGCCGGCAGTATCCTCAGCAACGCCCGCAAAGAATCCGCCCAGTTGCTCTCCAATACGGAGCGCGAAGCAGCGACCATCCGCAAAGAGTCCAAGACTGAACTCAAGGAACGCGAGATCGAGCTGCGCGAACGCATGGAGAAGGAATCCGTTCGACAGAGAGACGAGGTCCTGACGCTCGAAAAACGCATTATCAGCAAAGAAGAAAATCTGGACAATCGTGCTGATAACCTCGATCAGAAAACGGACAAACTCAACAATCGCGAGAAAGACCTCGAAAATCGTGCAGAAGGATTGGACGAAGAAAAAGTAAAAATTCAGGACACGATCAACGAGCAGATTCTCGTTCTGGAACGTATTTCAGGTATGACCATCGATGCCGCGAAGAAAATGATCGTCGAAAAGCTCGAAAACGAAGTCCGCCGCGAAACTGCCCTGAAACTCAAAAAACTCGAAGATGAGATGGTCAATGAATCGGAGAAAAAGGCCAAAAAAGTACTGGCCGATTCAATTCAGCGATGCGCTTCAGACCATATCGCCGAGCATTCCGTGTCCGTTGTGGCACTTCCAAGCGAAGAAATGAAAGGACGCATCATCGGACGTGAAGGACGCAATATCCGCGCCCTGGAAACCGCGACCGGCATCAATCTCATCGTAGACGATACACCCGAAGCCGTCGTACTCTCTGGATTCGACCCGATTCGCCGCGAAATCGCCAAAATTTCCCTCGAACGCCTCATCAGCGACGGACGTATCCACCCCGCCCGCATTGAAGAACTCGTCCAAAAAGTCACCGAAGAGATGGAAACCCGCGTCATGGAACTCGGAAATGACGTCTGCCTCGAATGCGACGTACACGGCCTCCATCCTGAAATAGTACGCCTTATGGGACGCCTCCACTACCGCACCTCCTATGGCCAGAACGTACTGCGCCATTCCCAGGAAGTCTGCTACCTCACCGGTCTCATGGCCGCAGAAATCGGCGAAGACATACAAGCCGCCAGACGCGCAGGACTCATTCACGACATGGGCAAAGCCCTGACCCACGAAGTTGACGGCTCCCACGCTCTCCTCGCCTACGACCTATGCAAGAAACACGGCGAATCTGAGCTCGTAGCAAATGCCGTTGGCGCCCACCACAACGAAATCCCCCAGGACTCCGTAATCGCCGTCCTCGTTCAGGCAGCCGATGCCCTGTCCGCTGCACGTCCGGGTGCCCGCCGCGAAATGGTCGATACGTACATAAAACGACTCAAACAGCTCGAAGAAATCGCTGATGAATTTGCCGGAGTCGAGAAATCCTTCGCCATTCAGGCCGGACGCGAAGTCCGCATCGTGGTAAGGCCCAACGAAGTGGACGATGTCATGTCTCAGCAGTTGGCCCGCGACATCGCCCGCAAAATCGAGAGTGATGTCACCTATCCCGGGCAGATTAAAATTACGGTCGTGCGTGAAACGCGCTCGTCCGATATTGCAAAATAGTCAATAGTTTACTTCGGCTTGTCCGGCTCGCCCTGGACGCACCGATTTCACCAATGCACGGGGGTATCGATGAAACTGTTATTCATCGGAGACATATTCGGTCGACCCGGCCGCCAGTGCGTCGAGCACTTCATCGCAGAACTAAAAGAAGAATTTTCTATTGACATTACTGTCGCAAATGCAGAGAATGCAGCAGGCGGATTAGGGGCGACTCCTGAAATTCTCGATTCGCTTTTGGATTTCGGGGTGCAGGCCTTTACATTCGGCAACCATACGTGGAGAAAAAGAGCGCTCGTTGAGGGGATTGATCGGTACGGCTGTGTTGCTCGGCCGGCAAACTATCCAGGCGGTGTTCCAGGACGGGGGGCCTGTACAGTAACCCTCGATGACGGTCGTATCTTGGGGATCATAAACGTCATCGGGCGCGTGTACATGGATCCCAGTGATTGCCCGTTCGAGACCGCGGATCGCGAAGTTGAATACATGAAAGAGGTTACGAACTGTGTGCTCGTAGATTTCCATGCCGAGGCGACTTCTGAAAAAGTCGCGATGGGATGGTATCTGGACGGCAAATGTTCTGCCGTCGTCGGAACGCATACCCACATCCAGACCGCCGATGAACGCGTACTGCCGGAAGGCACCGCATTCATCACCGATGTCGGTATGACAGGGCCGCAGGACTCAGTTATCGGCGTTCGCAAGGAACTGGTCATCCAACGGTTTCTGGACGGGATGCCCGCGTCGTTCGAACCTGCAAAACACCGTCCGGGAATACGCGCAGTAGTTATCGACCTGGACGACACAACAGGAAAGGCAAGATCTATTCGTCGCGTATCCCGCGACATGTCAATATAAAATTCAGGCTGCAAAAGTCAGAAAACAAGTAGGGGTACTTCGGGGGCTATGCACTTTAAGCAAATAGAAATTATCGGATTCAAATCCTTCGCCGATAGAACAGTGATCGATCTCGACCTCGGAATCACATCCGTCGTAGGGCCGAACGGCTGCGGAAAGAGTAACATCCTCGACGCAATGCGCTGGGCTCTGGGTGAGCAGAAGGCAAAAGTGCTGCGCGGCGCACACATGCAGGACGTGATCTTCAACGGAAGCGAAGAACGTGCGCCCATGAGCATGGCAGAAGTGACTCTCACCTTCGACAATGCGGACGGCGTACTGCCAATCGACTTTGGAGAAGTCCAGATCACGCGCCGTATCTACCGCTCCGGCGAAAGCGAATACCTGATCAACAAATCCCAATGCCGCATGCGCGACGTTCAGGAACTTTTCATGGATACCGGCATCGGCACAAACGCATACTCCATGATCGGCCAGGGCAAAATCGGAATGGTGTTAAGCACCAAACCCGAAGATCGGCGCTACCTTTTCGAAGAAGCCGCAGGTATCATAAAATACAAATCCCGCAAACGCGTCGCCGTACGCAAACTCGATCAGGCGGAGCAAAATATTCTGCGCCTCGGCGACATCATTCACGAACTCGAACGACAGATGCGTTCCCTGAAACGACAGGTAAACGCCGCCATTCGCCATCGCGAACTGACGGATGGACTCAAAGAATTCGAAGTCCGCGCCTCCTGGCTCAAACAAGCCTCCCTGCAACAGCAGATTGCCGGACTACGCGAGAAATTCGACGAAGCCCAAAGGAAATTTGAGACTGGCAACACGGAAATGAACGCGCTCGAGGTCAGGCACGAACAAGTCAGCCTCAGCAAGCTCGAAATCGACCGCGTCCTCCATGCACGACGCGAAGGCGTACACGAAATCGAAGTCGAAATGGAAAAAATCGAACGCCAGATAGCCCTCATCAAGCAGCAAATTACCTTCTCCGTAGAACAGCACGACAAGGCCGTCGCAGAAAAAGACACCCTGAACGCTCAGTCTGGAGAGCTACAGGAACAGTACGAGTCTCGTACTCAGCAGACCCAATCCTTAAAGTCCGAATACTCCGAAGTGCATGCGCTTGTAGAAGCCAAGCAGGCCGAACAGCTTTCCGCCGCAGAAAACGTCACAGAGGCCGACCGCGCGCTCGAAGCAGCACGCGAAAGATCACTGGACTCGATGGGAAAGCGTGCGCAGAATCAGACCGCTATCGAAACGCTTACAGTCAACATCACCAACATCGAAGAACAACTGCAGGCTCTCTATACGCAGCAGGAAGCAGACAATCAGCGTAACGAAGAACTCGTCAGCGACATCCAGACGAAACAGCACGCCGAGACAGAGCAGAAGTCAAACCTCGCGCGCCTGGAAGACGAACATACAGCGGCAAAGCAATCCCAGGCCGAGCTGATTCAGGAAATCGACTCCGTAAATCACCAAAGACAAGACCTGCGCGAAACCAAAAGCAGCGCAGATGCCCGCCTGAAATCCTTTCGCGAACTTCGCGACTCCTACGAAGGATTTGCCCACGGCGTAAAGGCCGTTATGCAGGCCAAAAACGAAAACAACCCCTGGATTCAGGGCGTACTCGGGCCCGTTGGCGATCTTATCTCCACCGATAAAGAATACGAGCGAGCACTCGAAGCTGTTCTCGGCGGTAACATCAACGACATCGTCGTCGAACAAGCCTATCAAGCCAACGGTGCAATCCAATATCTCAAAGAAAGCCAGAGCGGGCGAGTCACCTTCCTCCCCCTTGATACCATTCGTCCCGGAACGAACGGCAACATGAATCTAGTGATCGGAAAACCCGGCGTAATCGGCCCCGCCCTCGGCATCGTAGAGTTCGACCCTCAGTTACAACCCGTCATGAGTTACATTTTCCACAACACCGTCATCGTCGAAACAATAGACGATGCTCTCCGCCTCGCACAGTCCAGCGATGCAATTCCCCGCATGGTCACAAGAGACGGCGAAGTGATTTCCGCATTAGGTGCCGTGACCGGCGGACAGACCCAGAACGAAAGCCGGGGTATCATCGGACGTAACACCGAAATCGAAGAACTCGAAGTTCAGGTCCGCAGTCTGGAAGAACAAATCAGCGCCCTCTCCGCAAAACGCGATGAGCTGAACACCAGTCTCGAAACCACCACCACCCGCGTTTCGGAACTAGGCGAACAAGAAGAAGCCCAAAGCCGGTCCCTTTCAACCTTAACCGTCGAAATGAACCAGGCGGCGAGCGAACTGCAGACCCTCACGGAATCCGCGCGAACAATCAACACAAATCGTGACGAACTCTGTCTCCGTCGCGATACGCTTGAAGAACAGCGCAAACAAAACCAGACCGCTGCAAGCTCAATGGAATCGGAAGAAGAAACCCTTCAGCGCGAGATTGCCGACGCTCAGGAGCAGGATTCGCTCGTTCGCCAAAAACAATCCGAACTCGCCAGCCAACTCTCAGATGTCCGCGTTACCGTGGCGAACATTACAAAATCACTTGAAGAAAACGAAAGAGAAGCCCAGCGGTTCCAGCGCGAACGCGAGCATACTCTCTCTGAAATCGAACTCCGCGACCGCGTTATCATCCAGTTCAAAGAAAATCAGGTTACCCTGGAAAACGACATTGAGGACAACCTCGAAAACATCAAAGCAAAATCCGAAAACAAAGAAGAGGCGCGGAAAAAAGTCAACGAAGCCGGGAACCAGCGCCAAAATCTCCTGGACGAATCGGACGCCCTTGAAAAGAAACTCAAAACAATTCGAGAATCCGTTCGCGAAACCCAGGCGACCGTCCATAAACACGAAATCGATCTCCGACACGACGAAGACCAACTCACATTCTTTCAGGAGCGAATTCTTGCGGAGTACCACATCGCACTCGCGTCACTCACCGCCGAAGATGTTGGAACCGATGAACTCACCGAAGAAGAACGAGATGCACTCGTCGCAGAAACGAGACAAAAACTCGAACGCCTCGGCAACGTGAATCTCATGGCCATCGAGGAATATGATGCCCTGACGGAAAGATTCGACTTCCTCGTCGCACAGGAAGAAGACCTTCGCAAAGCTAAAGATGCCCTCCTCGGAGTCATCCAGCGTATCGACGAGACAATTAAAGAAATGTTCCTCGCCACCTTCAACGCCGTCGCCGAGAATTTCCGCACCTATTTCCGCAGACTCTTCGACGGCGGACAAGCACGAATCTATCTCGTCGATGAAGACGACCCCCTGGAATGCGGAATCGAAATCGAAGCACGCCCCCCAGGCAAAAAACCCCAAACCATCGCGCTCCTCTCCGGTGGGGAACAGGCCATGACCGCCATCGCCCTCCTCTTCAGTATCTTTAAAGCAAAACCAAGCCCATTCTGTGTACTCGACGAAGTCGACGCACCCCTCGACGATGCCAACATCGGACGCTTCATCCACATGGTCGATGAATTCGCCCAAGACACCCAGTTCGTCATCATTACTCACAACAAACAGACCATGGCAAAAGCCGACACGCTCTACGGTGTCACCCAGCAGGAACGGGGCGTATCCCAGATCGTATCCGTAAGGTTCGACGGCAACGACAGCAAAAAGTCCAACTCCGCCGCCTGATAGACAATCTTCGAAGTCACCTGCCCGCAGACTACCCGCGATCTCATCAAAATTTCGTGCGCGTCGCGCTTGACAATCGACCTCTGATCAAAAGACTATAGACTGCAACCTGTCTTGCAGCGAAAAGTTGGACCATGACCGAACCCGATTCCGATTTACAATCCCTCGCAAACATCCTTCACGAACTTGGTCACGACATCAAGCAGCCTGTGCGCGGCATTCGCAATTACGTCCAGTATCTGTCCGAAGATTACGCAGACCACTTCGACGAAAAGGGAAAAGACATGCTCGACACCCTTGAGCGGCTGTCCCTGCAAATCGAGGCCTACGTTTCCTCCATGCTTGACGGGGCCTATGGCGATGAAGATCTCGACATGGAAGACGTCGATCTAAACGAAGTACTCCAGTCCGTTCAGGAACTTTTACGACCGCAGATTCAGGATACAAAGGCGGAGATTGTCGTTGCGGATAACCTGCCTGCGATAAGGACGAATCGTTCACAACTAAGCCGCGTCTTCCTGAACCTGATCGCCAACGCCCTCAAATACAACAACAGCGATACGCCCCGCGTTGAGATCACCCTGAATCCAGAACCGTCAGATTCTGCGACTTTTGAGTGCTGCGTTAAAGATAACGGAATAGGAATTTCCGAGTCTGAAATCCATTCCATTTTCAAGCCGAGCGTGAGACTCAACGCCATTGGAACCGTTCCTGGACTTGGGATAGGGCTGACGCTGACACGGCTCGCCGTAGCGAAGCTGGGCGGTCGCATCTGGGCTGAATCCACGCCGGATCTCGGAACCACCATGCGATTTACAATCCCAATGTGTTAATTGGTCAGAAAGTCATACATACATGACCCGAATACCCTGCAACCTTATACTTCCACTAGTTTTTTTCGTTGACTCCTTGAATGATTTCCTATATAAGACATGAATGAGGTTAAGCACGTTTTGCCCTTTTAGTACAAAACGCTTTCCTAAATCCACACTAATTTCGAGTCTTATGAGTACATCACTGTTAAAAATATTAGTCGTTGACGACTGTCGCGAAGATCGCTACACCTACCGTCGCTTTCTTGAGCAGTCCAAAGACCTCTCCTACACAATTCTTGAGACAAAAACGGGCGAGGAAGGACTCGCACTGGCCCGTGAAGAATCTCCCATGTGTATTCTTCTGGACTACCGTCTGTCCGATATCACCGGGCTCGAATTCATCAGCAAGTTCTCGGCCTACCCCGACGCAAACTACACCGCTATCGTAATGCTCACCGGGCAAGGCGACGAGGTGGTTGCAGTTACAGCACTGAAAGGCGGCGCCATGGACTACCTCGTCAAGGAACACCTCACGGCTGGCGCATTGTGTCGGGCCATTTCGAACGCGGTGGAAAAAGTCCAGATGCGGCGCGAAATGCAGAAACGACACGAGAACCTCGTTCGCGAATCAATTACCGACGAATTGACCTCCCTCCACAATCGACGCTATACAATGGTGCGACTGACCGAGGAAATGGATCGCTCCAAGCGATATTCCACGCCACTCTCCATTCTCATGCTCGATCTGGATCACTTTAAGCAAGTGAACGACCAGTACGGCCATCTCGCGGGCGATGAAGTCCTCAAGAATTTCAGCAACATCCTCACCGACCTGTCCCGCACAACCGACGTTGTCGGGCGCTTCGGCGGCGAAGAATTCATCGTTGCCCTTACCGACACCCAGGAACACTACGCCCATCAGTATGCGGAGCGCATTTGCGAACTGCTCAAACTGTCGAAGCACAAGATCGGTCCCGAAAAGGAAATTCACGTTACATGCAGTATCGGCGTGGCCGCATATGCAGAATCGCTGTCCTCCGTCAGTGCCTTCATTGCACGTGCAGATTCAGCACTCTACAAAGCCAAGGCTCTGGGTCGCGATCAAGTCTGCCTGTGGCCCCACCTTGATAAAAAGGCGGCTGCCCCTGCCGCGCCGTCCACAGCGCACGAACGGTAGTCCTCCCGTTCGGTTTCAGCCGTCTTCCTATCGAAACCGAATCGAAAACAGATCCGCGTCTTTCATCCGCACATGCAGTCTTACAGGCTTACCCTGAAGCGACGATACGTCCGGAGTCCCGTTCCACGTCACCACCCGCTCCGTTTCATCCCCCAGAATCTCGTCGCATTGTCCGAATCCGTAGCCCGGAATCCGCGCGCCGTCTGCAGTCCGCAGTTCGAACAACAAACTGCCCGCTGCCGAGGTCGAAAAGTTAATCAGAAGTCGCTCTCCTGAAAAAGTAAACGCTTTCGTCGCCATCGACCCCCCCGAATAAGGAGCATGGACCGACACGAAACCATCTACGCGCATCACCATTCGCTGCAGATGGTGGCTCGTCTGGCCGTAATTCCGCTGAATGTAAAACGACATTTCCTCCGCGCCCGTAGGCACAACCCCCAGCGCCGGATAATTCGTCCGCGAACTCCAATTATTCAATCCGATACCCGGCCGCACGAACCCCTCCATGAATGTCCGATCATAGACACCGCCTCCCCGCGAAGTCATAAACACACTGTCCGAACAATCCCCCGAATAGTCCGCCTCCCCGCCAATTTCCTCAAACTTTGCCGGATCAACCACACGTCGACCCGGCATAAAACGCGCCGCGATCGCGATATATAAATCCGAATTCCGAAAATACGGATGCGTCTGGTTCGTATATAAATGTTCACGCGGCGAATCACCGTAAGACATTTCAACAGGCGCAGACCAGTTCACGAAATCAGAAGACGTTGATCGCGCTATCGAGCGGTACCCGTTGAACTCGCTCTCAGACCATACGCGGAAATAGCACACATACTGCCCCTCCTTCTCCGACCAGAAGCCAACATTCTGCGAATCGAAAGCACCCTCGGTAATTATCGCCGACTCGCTCGTTCGCTTCCAGTGAATGCCGTCCGCTGAAGCAAACGTCATCAGTCCGGTTTTACTCGTACCGGAAATCGCCTTGTAGCGGGTCTCCGCATCAGGATTCGCATCGATGAAAGGCGAAAAGTTATGCGATAGCGGCGCATGATCAGACAGAATAATGTTCGTGTCCTGCCCTTCGATTTTGACGATGCCAAGCTCCGGTTTCGTCCAGTGTACGCCGTCCGTACTTTCGGCATAGCAAGTCGTCTCAGCGTCGGAACCGTCCGCCCTCGCAATCGGAAGTCCGCGATAATACATCCAATACTTCCCCGCATCATGCAGCACCGTGACGTAACCCGCATATCGGCCTTCCCACGGATTATCGAATTCCAGCACAGTCTCGGCCTGCCCAGGCTCCCAAAGCTTTAGGCGCGCCACGTTCATCGTATCAATCAGATAGTCATCGACGAACAGCTCAGGCGCATCGCCTATCACGATCAAGCCATCATCTTCTCCAAAAACCGTTCCAACCGCAAACGTCCAAGCGGAGATAATTACGGAAACGCGAATCAGCTTCTGTCGCAGCAGCATAGTCTTTCCTCCGCTTCGTAGTCCTGCAATTACAGGTGGCTCGTCTCATTCACATAAATCAGCTCGGACTCAGCCCCGAGCATCAGCTCAC
>JYMV01025165.1_pt1 | contig 11020 bp, 9 predicted proteins | sample 338911 | NCBI WGS metagenome assembly JYMV01 (sample SAMN03354496, study PRJNA234377) | hydrothermal vent metagenome | biome: Deep sea; feature: Hydrothermal plumes at the Eastern Lau Spreading Center, Western Pacific Ocean; material: Seawater | place: Tonga | collected 2009 | depth 2000 m m
CTCTCCCATATTGAAAGGAGTAAAATTCTCCTATTTATGTTAGACATCTCTAACTATCGCCCTTTGGAACAGCAATATAGCTCTCTTAGAAAGGAGTTGAAAAAGTTTTCTGAAAAACTCTACAACCGAGATTTTGGAATTGCTATCACTAAGGTAGATACTACAACGGAAAAAGAGGTAATAGATAGGATAGAGGAACTCCAAAAGAGTATCGAGAAGTGGAACAGAAAACCGAAATTTCTACTACCTATCTCAGCCGTTACAGGCTACAACTTAGAGAAACTGAAATTTTCATTACTCGATTTGGTCAAAAATGGATAAACCTACTATTAGAAGGGTTGGGGTCTTTGTTCGTCCTAACTCACCTCATCTAAAATCTCAATATCTTGCTTTAAAAAAGAGATTTGGAGATTTCAATATAGAGGTAAATATAGATAGCGATAGTGGAAAGAGTTTCGATGAGGTTGGGATAGATAGTGATGAATTGATAGATATATCAGATATTCTAATCTCGCTTGGAGGAGATGGAACTCTCCTATCTACTGCTCGAAAAAGTTTTAAGAATAAAAAACCTATTTTTCCTATCTATGCTGGACATCTCGGCTTTTTGGTAGTTCAAAATATAGATATGGCTCTCAATTTCGTTGAAAACATCGTTACAGGACACTACCAATTAGAGAAGAGAAAACTATTAAAAATAGAGTTTCAAGAGCGAGAGGAGCAGTATGCTTTAAATGAGGTTCTAATTACCCATAAGCAGAGAATGAAGATGAGTTTTATTCAAGTCTATCGCGATAGATGTTCCAAAAAGGAGAATTTACTAAATAATTACTACGGAGATGGTCTAATTATCTCAACTCCAACAGGTTCAACTGCATATAATCTCTCTTCTGGTGGTCCAATTCTCTATCCTGAAATGGCGAGTTATATCCTAACCCCTATGGCTCCCCACTCTCTCACCCAAAGACCTATTGTTTTGCCGTCTAAGGTGAAAATATGTGCTACTTTACCCGACACCCCCGGACTTATTTCAATAGATGGACAGAATATATATAGACTTGAAAAGGGCGAACCTGTAAAAATCTCTATCCACCATAAGCCAATCGAAATTATTCGAGGAGAGGTATATAACTTTTTTGATAGTCTTCGTGAAAAATTGAAATGGGGAGGAGAGATAGAAGATGAGTAAAAAAATAGTAATAGATAGATTTTTTATGGAGAATCATCTTTCATTTAGAGAGGTTGAACTCTATTTCCAAAATGGACTAATTGTATTTACAGGAGCAAGTGGGGCTGGAAAATCTCTATTGCTAAATTCCATCTTAGGAACATTGGGGCAGAAAGAGACTAAGGCGAAACTATCAGAAGTTACTTTTATAGGGGGTATAGATTTAGGAGATTTCGGAATAGAGAGCGATGAAGATATTACTATTTTCCGACAAATCCGAAAAGAGAAATTGCGATATTTCATCAACAATCAAGCTGTTTCAAAAAAGATAGTTCAGAAGATAGGAAAACTATTTATCGACCATCTAAATCCTCGTGAAATAAAAGAGTTCCAATCTGACTACCTCATCGATGTATTGGACTCTCTAATTCTCCACTTCGATAGTGAATATCGCTCTATTTTGGATAGCTATTCCAAACTATTTGCACAATATACAGATATATCCAGAGAGATAGCTAAATTGTCCAGCTCAATCGAAGAGTTAGAGGAAAAAGAGGAGTTTCTGAAATTTGAGATAGAGAGAATAGACAAGATAGACCCAAAGAGCGGAGAGTATGAAGAACTCCAACAGACCAAAAAGAGACTATCAAAGAAGGATAAGATAGAGACCTATATAGATGAGGTAGCCCCTATCTTTGAGAAGAGATTGGCTCTAATTGAGATATTTGACCTTATGGGATATGAAGATGAAGCCCAAAAAGTTGGAGAGTTTATAGATACTCTTGAATCCCAAATCGAGGATATACGAGATAAGTTGTCCGAGCTGGACGAAATAGATATATCTAGACTATTAGATAGGATTGAAATCCTAGCTGAACTCAATCGGAAATATGGAGATATTCAGAAAGCATTAGAATATAGAGATTCCAAAGTTGAGGAATTGAAATATTTACAGACTTTGAGAGAGAAAAAAGGGAATTTGGAAAAGAATAGAAGCGAATTGGTTCAACAACTGGAAAAGGTAGCTATGGAGATGAGAGAAAAGAGAAAAGGGAGTTTGGAAAAATTTACCAACCATCTGGATAGCTACCTCAAATATCTGAAAATTGGAAAATCGCAACTAATATTGGAACATAAGGACTTTTCACACAATGGCATAGATAGCCTCCGATTGGAGATAGAGAATAGAGATATAGATACATTTAGCTATGGAGAACAGAATAGGGTTAGATTAGCGATTTTGGCTATTAGTAGCAAATTTACCAACATTGGTAGCGGAGTTCTCTTTTTAGATGAGGTTGATGCCAATCTGAGTGGTGATGAATCTTTACAGGTCGCTAAGATGGTGAAAGAGCTATCAAAGAATTATCAAATTTTTGCAATCTCTCACCAACCTCAATTGACGGCAGTAGCTAATCAACACTTTCTAATTACGAAAGAGAATGGAGAAAGCAAAGTAATAGAGTTGGATAGTAAAGATAAGCGGATAGATGAAATTATCCGAATTATTGGAGGAGATAAAAAAGACAGAGGAGTTAGAAAATTTGCAATGGAATTGATGAAGAGGGGGTAACCCTCCAAAAGGAGGGGGGAGAGGAGGTATTCTATACCTCTTTTATCTCCACTTCATAGGCTTTATGAGAGAGAGGAACCCAAGGTCTCTTAATATGGACAGGTCTTCTAAGTTTGTCAGAAGAGTTGAGAGGTCGAGTTAGCTTATCTCTCCAAGCTTGATAAACTTTAAAGTTGTTATCATAATTTACATAAACATCACCAATCTTCTCACCTCTACTAGGTTTCTCAATTAGAACCTTTTGGTGCCAGCAGTGCATACCTGAAATAGGGTCTGGGTGAGGTGCAGCAACAGCATTTTGCCAAGCTCCTGAAAGTCCGTCCCACCAGATATTATCGAGGTCTTTATTGTATTCAGCAAACTGCCAAGGCTTTCGAGGTTTGATACCTTCTTTATATCGGAGTTTCCCAACTTTGCCATCTTCATCGACCATCTCGATTTCAGCGAGTGGAGCACCAACTCCCATTACTCCAAGTTCTCCTTTAAAGCCTTTTGGTTGGAACTCTCCAACATCTGAACCATTTTTTATCTCTACCGAATTTACTACTCTCCATCGCCCACCATGGTGAGAACAGGCAAGAGTTCCTGGTAATACTCCCTCAGTTGGAACAGCCATAGCGATAAAGTAACCACTTTCAAGCCCTGAAACAGTATCCACAATTCGAACTTTTACCGCATCACCCCGTTTGAAACCAAGTCGTTTTGCATCTTCTGTTGAAATCCAAACTGGGTCGTGGTTTTGAGAAATCTCCATCAAATGCTTAGAATTGACTGAGCGAGTATGGATATTGTAAGGCAATCGGAAAACTGTATTTAGAGCAAATGCATTCTCCTCTTTCATATATCTGTGATTGACATGTGAGACGATATGAATCATCTCATCTTTCTCTTTTTCAGTTCGAGGATAGATAGGAATAGCATACTCTGGCCATTTCCAATCAACAATCCACTCATTGAAGAAGTTCAATTTTTTATTAAGAGTTGCGAAACCTTCTCTAAGTTTTCCATCAACCTCTATACCGATAGTCTTCTTCTCTCCGTCGTGTTCATAAGTGAGAACCCCATATTTGTCTTTTGTAACATACTTTTTAGGGTATTTGTGTCCGTGAGAGACATAACATTCAAGAGTTTCATAGGTATCGGTAGAAGCATCATAAACCTCATATTTTTCTACCTTCAACTCCCGTTTTTGAGCATGGTAGATTTTGTCCTCTTCTAACCAAGTTCCATGGTCTCTCATATACTCATATACTGGGAATTCAGATTTTGCATATTTAGGGTGAGATTTTGCAGTTTTTACCAATTTTGGAAGATGGCTAAATGCTGCATCATACCACTCTGCAATAGTTACAGGGTTACCCGGTCGCTTTTTAGATTCCCAATGTTTTCTAATACCTAAGCTACCATCAGGGTCAACATAGTGGAATGCAAGATTTATCCAGAACTCATTTTCTTCCCAAATCTCACCTAGACCAGCTTTAATATGGGCTTCGAGAGTTGCTCGGCTTGGGTCTTTCGGTTTCCAACCACTCTTTTCTAGTGCTACTCTTAGGACTGGTTGTCTAAATGATGTCCATCGTCCTGGCATTGTAGCTTCTGAATGTTGGTCGTGTCTTTCACCAGCTAATCCAACAGGTAGAATGTAATCTACATACCAGTTAGTTTCTGACCAAGTTGGAGAAAGGTTGAAAGTCAATTCCATTTTGCTCTCATCTTTGAGAACATCTATCCATCTGAAACCATCTGGATTTATCCAAACAGGGTTATACATTCTTGGAATCCAGACCGCCAATTTTTGAGGAACTTTTAGACCTCGCTTAATCCATTTCTCTTGCCACTCTCTATCTGTAAGTAGATGAGGTAGTAGGAAACTCATCTCATAAGTTGATAGAGGCCATTCAGGAGGCCAAGTCAATTCATTCCATACATCAACTTTTGGAACTTTACCTTCTCCAACTGTCGCTTTTCCACCTTTACCAGCAACAGAGATAACATGCCAATGGTGGAAAAATGTTCCCCCTTCTGTTCCGATAGCACCTCGTAGAACTATTGGAAGATAACCAGCTCGTCCTGTCATCCAACCGCCTCTATTTCCAGCAGCAGAAGCTCGCCAGAAGTATGAGGAGATAGCATCACCAGCCCATATAAAGATTTCATATAGTTTTTCCAACTTGTAGGCTGGGATTTTTGTTTCCTCTACTGCATATTCTAATGTGTATGGAGAATAGAGGTCTTTTAGAAGTTCGATAAATGATTCATATGAGTTATCTTTTGGTAGTTTGGAGATATATCCCTTTTTCAACATGAAATTGAGATAGTCTTGGTTATCCATCAATCTATCCCAATTCACCCAACTTTTTACAAATGCATGATTTACTTTATCTTCTTGAAGAATTCTATTAGCAAGATAGAGATATACAACGGTTTCAGTTCCAGGCCAAGGAGCTAACCACAAATCTGCAATACCAGCTGAGTTGGATAGTCTTGGGTCCATTACTACAAGTTTAGCCCCTTTTCTTCTCGCATCAGCAATAAATCCTGCCGATTGTTGGAAATAGTGTCCAGCATCAGCGGCATGAGAAGAGTTGAGGAATATCAATTTAGCATTTGCCCAGTCTGGACTTGTTCTATCGTCATTAGCCCATTGGATAGTAGCGGTTCGACCACCTGATGAACAGATATTAGTATGAGAGTTGAATGCATCGCTTCCAAATGTATGCCAAACTTTCCCGGTAAATCCATTCTCGTTAGGTCGTCCAACATGGAACATAACAGTCTTTTTAGATAGCTCATCTCCAACTTTGAAAGTATCTTGCATTTTCTTACCGATAGCTTTCATCGCCTCGTCCCAAGTGGTTCGAACCCATTTACCTTCTCCCCTCTTAGCACCGTCTGCTCTTTTTAGAGGGAATGGAATTCTATCCGGGTCATACATTTGAGATTGGGCAGCATACCCTTTTGCACAGTTTCTACCTCTTGAACCTGCATGAAGTGGGTTACCCATATACTTTTTAACAGTTAAAGTATCTTTATCAACCCAAGCTGTCAAACCACAAGAAGCCTCACAGTTTGAACAGGCGGTAGGAACTATCATAAAGTTATTTACTTTTATCCCGTCTGGATTATCAGGGCTTTGAATTCCGTGTCGTTCAATACCACCCCGTTTCCAATCGTCTCCATCTAACTCTTTGAAGTCGTCCCATTCTTCAACTGGTGGGTAGAACTCCAAATTATCAGGAGTTGTTGAAAATCCTTCGGAAGCCTCAGCTTCCGGAGAAATACCGCTAAATACCCCCTTTGCAAGGGTTGCACCACCGATAGCGAGTGCTGAACCTTTTAAAAAGTTTCTTCTACTTTCAAAAAACATCTATTTCTCTCCTTTAACTCATAGGAATCAGTTGTGGAATAATGAGCCAAACATGTTTGACTATCCACAATCCAGCGATAGCTGATACAGAAGCGAGAGGCAGAATTCCATAAGATTTACTATTGATACTCAATAGAACTAATACCACTGGAACAATATAGGCTATCGATTGTCCAAGCCAGAACATAGAGGCATACTCTCCGCCACTTTGAATATATGCCAATGTAGCTTGTAACTCTTCTGCTTTCATATTTCCGAAGATATATTCACCCATATATAGAAGGAATGCACTAAATGCACTCAACCCCAAGATTACCGCCAAATCTCGTTTAGCATCATCTGATAGTTTGCCGTGTCCCAATAGCAATAGAGTTGCTGAACCTGTTAAAGTCGCTGCTAACATCATTTGAACCATTTCGGTCGGCATCTGCCATAGTTCTCTTGCTGTTGCCTCTGACATAATACCTGCGGTATAGAGGGTAACAGGGATAGCTAAGATGATAGCTATTACAAATAGTTTGTTGAATAGTTCATCTTTATTAGTAAGTTTTGCCCAAGCCATCACAAAGAGAACACCAACTAATACAGAAACTATCCAAGCTCCAACTGTTATAGCTGATGTCCAGTGAGGATATGCAAATATGTGCCAAAATCTAAACATTTGATGGAGGTCTAGAACTGTGAATAGTAGGAACAGGTGGATAAATATTAGAGATATGACAATAGTTCCGAGTTTCAATTTTGCGAAATCCTCTGAATATCTTTTAGATAAATAGTATCCCAAAAACAGAACTCCCGTTCCTATCGATTTCGCCCACATGTTCATAGTAATCATCCAACCCCAGACGATACCCGGTAAAGCAACATCTAGGGTTACAACGGCATTTGTTGCCGGTATAGTGTGTTCAACCATCTTAGTGTCCTCCAATATGTTCGAGATGAGTGATATTGTTAAATAGCTGATGTCCCTCTTCTCTTACAGAAGCTAATGGATTGAGATTTACATCTCCACCACCAGCATAGTAGTGTTTAGGGTGAGTTCCTTTTTCAGGTTTTCTAACTTTTACATCGTGTTCCATAATATATTTACTAATTGCACTTGTAGGGTCTTCTATATCTCCAAAGATGTTTGCCTCTACTGGACAAGCCACGACACAAGCCGGCATCAATCCAGAAGATACCCTATGGGCGCAATAGGTACATTTGTCTGCTGTATTTGTTTCAGGGTCGATATAGATAGCTCCATATGGACAAGCCATTACACAACCAGCACAACCTATACATCTCTCTTTATCTATATTTACAATTCCATTATCCATGTAGTGAAGAGCAGAAACTGGACAAATTCTCTCACACGGAGCATCTTCGCAGTGATTACATCTCAACGGAGTAAATGTCCGTTTTGTCTCTGGAAAAGTTCCAATATCTACATATTTGACTCTAAGTCTCCAAGAGCTTAGGGGAACTTCATTTTCTACCTTACAGGCAATTTCGCACCCCTTACACCCCATACAGAGATTTAGATCCACTAAAAAACCTAATTTCATGTAGGACCTTTCTGTTTGGTTTTAGATGTGGTTCATCTTATCAAAATAGTAGTTAAATTTATATTTAAATTCCAATTACCACCATAAATCCGACATTTTTGAAAATTGAAAATAAATTTTCATATAAGAAAAATATTACAATATTTTATAATTGAAAAAACTAAGAAGGATAGAAGTTTGAAACTAATAGTAGCTATTACAGGGGCGAGTGGTCATCGATTGGCTTCTAAGTTTGTGGAACTTCTCCCAAAAGAGGTTGAAAAATATATCATTTCCAGCGATTGGGGTTCTCTTGTAGGAGAGAAGGAGAATGATTTATATATTTTTCAAAACGACCAATTAGATGCTCCTATCTCTTCTGGTTCGTTTGGAGCTGATGCGATGATTGTTGTTCCCTGCTCTATGAATACATTAGCAAAAATAGCTGTTGGAATTGCTGATAACCTTGTTACCCGTTCCGCCTCTGTAATGATAAAGGAGCAGAAAAAGTTGGTTTTAGCCCCTCGTGAAATGCCCTTCTCCCCTATCCATTTAGAGAACATGCTAAAACTCTCAAAAATAGGGGTTGTAATTGCCCCTCCTATTCTTGGTTACTATTCCAATATTCACAACTTAGAAGAGATGGAAAATTTCCTAATTGGTAAATGGTTCGATATATTAGGGATAGAGAACTCACTATATCAGAGATGGAGAGAAGATGAATTTTAGTTCATATATGAACGAATGGCTATATGGTAATGACGGCTACTATGCAAAATATAGAGAAATTGGAAAAGAGGGCGATTTCTATACCGCTGTAAGTAGTAGCCAATTTTTTGGTGGTTCAATCGCAAAAGAGATTATCAACCTCATCGAAAAGGGTAAATTTTCCGAACATGTAACCATATGCGAAATAGGCGCTCATAAGGGCTATCTGATTTCAGATGTAATTCAATTTATTTACACCCTAAAACCTGAACTACTTGAAACCCTTTCGTTTGTAGTTATTGAGAGATTTGAGAGGTTGCAAGAGGAACAGAAAAACTATTTCAAAACCGCTTTTGGAGATACTATCCAAATTGGTATCCTCTCGTCCCTTTCACAATTCCAATCAGAAGAGACAATTTTTATAGCTAATGAGCTTTTCGATGCTTTCCCTTGTGAGTTGTATTACAAAGGAAAAATTGCGGTCGTATCAAATCACAATATAGAATTTGTAAAGAGGGATAGCTATATAGATGAGGTGGCTAAGAGATATGGAAAAGAGAGGGGAGAGATAGCGACAGGTTACTATCAGTTTGCAAAAGAGATGGCGGAGAGTTCGAAAAAGTTCCAATTTATCACATTCGACTATGGAGACAAAGAGCCTAGACTAGATTTCTCAATTCGTATCTATTATAAACACAAAGTTTATCCCTTGTTTGAGGAGGGATTAGATATTGCATCACTTTTCAAAAAGTCTGACATTACCTATGATGTCGATTTCCAATTTTTAGAAGATGAATTTAGAAGGGCGGGAATTGAAATGGTTGAATATAAAACTCAGATGAGAGCATTGGTCGATTTTGGACTAATTGAGCTTTTGGAACTGCTCCACTCCAAAGTGAGCGAAAAGGTCTATCTATCTGAACTAAATAGAGTGAAAATACTTATTGACCCCGCTTTTATGGGGGAAAGATTTAAGATGGTGCGGTTTGAGAAACAATAATATCTACTATCTTTTTAGCTCCATCTGGCTTTATTATCTCCATAAGTTTTCTGCTTTTCTCTTCCAAATCTTCATCTAAAATCTGAAAAAGGTGGTCTGGTCTTATCTCATTTTGTGAATAGACCCACCCTAAGCCTTTATCGTGGATAAATTTCGCATTAAACCACTGATGATTATTTGCAAAAGGGTAGGGAATAAATAGAGCCGGCAATCCATTTGCACTAAGCTCCCAGAGAGTTGAAGCACCAGAACGACTAATAGCCAAATCGGATTGGGCTATATATTGCGATAGTTTTGGGTGAAAGTCGATGAGGTGGGCTTCAATCTCTATTTTGGAATAGGCGGTCTTCATTCTCTCAAAATCTCCTTTTCCAGTTTGGTGAATAATCTCTATTCCTCTCTTATGGAGTTCAGGAGCTACCCTAATTGCAAAATCATTGATAAACTTTGCCCCTTGCGACCCCCCAAGAAATATCACCTTTTCTATTTTTTTCCTTACTCTCCGAGTTTCAAAAAAGATATTTGGAATTGGGTAATCTCGAACTTTGGAACTTTCCAAATAGGAGCTAAAAAACTCCTTTGCAAAAAACCTCATCACTCTATTGAATTTACCAATTGATGCATTCTGTTCGTGGATATATAAAGGAATTCTTTTGAAAATAGAAAAGATAGAGGCAGGAGCAGAAGAGTATCCCCCGACACTAATAACACCTTGAAATCTATATTTCTCAAATAGAGGATTTAGAGAGAAAGCCAATTTTAGAATATTTGCAACAGACTGGACTTTTTTCCAACCTTTCTGATTGGTTACTCCATAGCTTGGGAGGAATATTTTCTCTATAAAGTCAGAATCATTTTCGAACCACTCTCTATCTTGACCATTGGTAGAGCCTATAAATACAACCTTTCCACCTCGTGAAACTATCTCATTTTTCAAGGCTCTCGCAATAGTTAGGTGTCCGCCTGTTCCTCCTCCTGTGATAGCATACATCATAGTATATACCCTACAAAACTACTCAAAATCCCAGCCACTAAACCGGCTACCAAATCATCTCCCATCACTCCCCAACCTCCGCCTACCTTTTTATCTATCTCTCCAATAATAGAAGGTTTCCAAATATCAAAGAGGCGAAATAGAAGAAAAGATAGGACTATCTGCCATAGTATAGGACTTTCCAAAGAGAGATTAGCAATATCCACTTCTGTCCCCGGAGAGAATGAAAGGGCTAACCACATTCCGGCGAGTTCATCTATCACTATATATTTTTCGTCGTGTGTTCCAGTCTCAGCTTCATAGGAATCTATCGCCTTGACTGCGAAAATCGAAATCAGAATAGTGATTAGAAAAAGAGAGGAGGGAGGTAGTATTGTCAAAATTGCAATCCCTATTGGAAGAGCCACAAGAGTTCCAACAGTTCCAGGGGCTTTTGGAGAAAAACCGCTATATCCAACAGAGATAAAAAAGAGTCTAATATCCAACTTATTGAGCCTCTCTTTTTTGAAATAGTAACAAATATCTATATCTATATTTCACAATATCAACATGTCAAAATCCAATATAACTATTTTGAATACTATATTTCCTACTTTTTAGCTGAACCGTAGAAAGCGAAAGCCTGAACATATTTACCAGTTGTAGCAATTACATCAGCAAGTCCCTTAGCTCCTGTAACTGCAC
>JYMV01035518.1_pt1 | contig 11020 bp, 6 predicted proteins | sample 338911 | NCBI WGS metagenome assembly JYMV01 (sample SAMN03354496, study PRJNA234377) | hydrothermal vent metagenome | biome: Deep sea; feature: Hydrothermal plumes at the Eastern Lau Spreading Center, Western Pacific Ocean; material: Seawater | place: Tonga | collected 2009 | depth 2000 m m
GTACGAGGGTGAGGATTTTATGAATCTTAAGTTTTTGACTGACGCCTTCGCTTCGGACGATTCTTCCAGTGGAAATTGGATAATTAGCATTGATAAAATACACCTTCTCAATTCTCATTTTAGGTGGCAAAATCAAAATAGGATTTGGATGAGAGAAGGAATTAATTTTCAAGACCTGGATATTCGAGAAATTAATGGAGACATACACGATATGTCTGTGGCCAACGATACTATCCAAGCGTCAATCCTTTTATTGTCGTGTATTGAGCAATCCGGATTTGAGCTGCGCAAGCTCAATTCCCGTGTAAAGGTCTCTTCGACAGGGATGGACATGGAAAGCTTGCAAATTAAAACCCGATCTAGCAGTGTTAACGGAACGCTGTCTTTTAGGTATTCCGGTTATCTGGATTATCTCGATTTTACCGACAGTGTAATGATAACCTCTGAATTCGATAAGTCGGAAATCAGTGTAGCTGATGTAGCCTACTTTGCACCGGTTTTAAAGGGCATTGCTTACAATATTGAGCTAGATGGGAAAGTATATGGTAAGATCAGTAAGTTGAAAGGGAAAAATATCACACTGAAATTTGGTAGAAGCAGTGAGCTCATCGGAGATTTTAGTTTAACAGGGCTACCGAAGGTTCAGGAGACTTTTATTCATTTTAAGGTGGTGGAGCTCAACACCTATGCCGCCGATTTAAGGACTGTTCCTATTCCACCATTTGAATTTAACAAGAGGTTCAAAGTTCCTGTGGTGTTCGAAAAGATGGGTAATGTGAGGTTCCATGGAGACTTTACCGGGTTTTATGATGACTTTGTTGCGTATGGAGATTTTCATACCAGCATAGGATTGATATCCTCGGATCTCTCTTTGAAGAAGGATACGACAACGGGCAAGGTACTCTACGTCGGAAATCTTAAATCTCCGGGAATAAATGCAGGCACCTTTCTGCAATTAGATGATTTTGGTATGGCGGCCTTTGACATTTCGATTAATGGAAGTGGTATGAGCAAGGAAAATATGACGGCAAAATTGGGAGGTGTCGTGAGCCAATTGAGCATTAGGGATTATACTTACAAGAACATAGAGCTGGAAGGAATAATCACCAACCGCCTCTTTGAAGGATCGCTAATGGTTAAAGATGACAATATCGACCTGGAATTTGATGGCCATGTAAACTTTAGCGCTGACCCTCCCAAGTTCAACTTTAATTCCACTATAAGCCATGCCAACCTCAGCGCGCTGAACTTGGTTAAGAATGAACAGACCGCTGACTTTTCTGTAATGATGGTCTCAAATTTTGAGGGAAGTAATCTCGATAATATGATGGGATCACTGGAGCTGCACAATATAAAATATTCACATGGGACCGACGATGAATTAAAGGAAGACGATTTTGGCAACATGAAGCTGGTAGCCTCAACAATTGCCGGCGAAAAATCCTTAGAGCTCTTCGCAGATTTTGCTCGGGCAAATCTGATTGGAAATTTCAATGTTGCACAATTACCCCAGTCTATAAAAGATGTTGTGAGTGAGCTGTTTCCGGCCACGCAATCAGAAAAGAAGGGAGTGAGAAGAAAGTCATTAGTGGATCAAAACTTTAACTACGCAATTTCAATCAAACAAGAGAGCAACTTATTCTCCTTGTTCGTGCCGGGACTCTCCATTTCAAAGAATAGCATGTTGCATGGAAGTTATTCTAGCGCCACCAATAATATAGCTCTATGGGGCTCTTTCCCCATGATATCCACGAGTAAGAATAAGATAATGAATTTGAATATCGAACTTGTAATGCCGGCTGATACATCACACACAAGTTCGGAGTCAGACAGTGGGCCATTAAACCTGCTTTTTCGTAGTCGCTGTGATAAGTTTTCATTTTCTGATAGTGTCTGGATGTTGGAGCCCGTATTGAACATAAGAGCTAGCAAGGATAGCGTCCGCTATTCATTTATGTGGGATAACAAGAGCCTACCTGCTTACAGAGGAGAAATAGTCGGATATCTAAAGCTTCACAATACTGCAGACAAGAACAATTTTGGGATCGAAATGGGTATTGATGAATCTGATGTTATCATAACTGATTCTGTATGGACCATAGCCGATGGTAATGTGTTTCTATTTGATTCTACCTCATTAGATATTGTGAATTTCGTGATTCGCAACGGGCCTAGAACCATTAATATTTCTGGGCGCTCATCCAAAGCAAATCCAGGTTCAATAAATGTTGAGATGAGCAATTTTGATTTGCGAATTGTCAATCCATTTATGACAAATGATAATCTCACTTGGGGGGGTAGTCTTTCAGGGATGGTTAAGATATCTGATGTATTTGTAAACCCATATGTAACGGGCGATCTTACAATTCATAGGTTACAATTGAATGAAAGAGATTTAGGCGAAGCGGCGATACGAAGTAATTGGAATAACACACAGAAAAAAATAAATGTACAAGCGACAATAAAATCAGGAACGCTCAACACAGTGTTGTTGGATGGAAACTACTACCTTAATCCGCAGCTGCTTAACAAATCTGATGCATTAGATTTTAATATTAATCTGAATCGGTTTAGGGTGAGTGTTTTTGAACCATTTATTACCAATATATTCTCTGAAATTGCCGATCAGGGAGCTGCTTCCGGGAATTTGAAGCTAACTGGATCTTTCAAGAATCCCAATCTGGTCGGAAGTCTGGAAGTTAGTAAGGTCGGCGTTAAAGTGGATTTCTTAAATACGCAATACAATTTTGCTGATAAAGTTGTATTCACTGAGGAATGGATCGGATTCGATGATGTGATCATAAATGATCTGAAAGGCAATAGAGCAATAGCCAAAGGCAGAATTTACCACGACCATCTAAAGAATTTCCGCCTTGATATTGAAGTTAAACAGGAGAATCTATATACCCTGAATACGAATCAGAATCAAAACAAGCTCTACTACGGGAAAGCATATACCTCTGGAGACTTTAAAATTACCGGTACTCCAAAGCAAATCAATTTGGATCTTGCCCTTACAACGCAAAGGGGTACACAATTCTTTATTTCGCTAAACACTGATGATGAAATTTCAATGGGCGGGTTTATAAGATTTGAAAATCCAGCGGATACTGTTTCAGGTGAGGCAGGAAATACAATAATTCGGAAACTTGAAAAACTACCAGAGTTGAACTTCGATTTACAGGTAACGAAGGATGCTGATATTGAGCTGATTTTCGATGAAACCGCGGGCGATATATTAAAGGCGAAAGGAAATGGAAACCTGAAGCTACAAGTCGATCATGCCAGCGACTTTAAAATATATGGTGAGTACGTAATTGAGGCGGGCGATTATCTTTTTACGCTGCAAAGCGTCATCAACAAGAGATTCAAGATAAAAAGGGGTGGAACAATTCAATGGAGCGGTAACCCGTATAACGCAGTGATAGATATTGAGGCAGTTTATGGACTAACAGCTTCGTTATATGATCTAACATTAAATCAAGAGGACAGGCGTCGTGTGCCTGTAGATTGCATCTTGCGCATGAAAGGCAATCTGATGAATCCGGAAATTACCTTTGATATTGAGTTCCCAAATATCGAGGATGGCGCAGGTGCTACCAGCTTGCTTGCCGCGACAACAGAGCAGCAATTGAATAAGCAAATGTTCTCGCTACTCGTGCTGGGGCAATTTCAACCCTTAGAAGGAGGGGGCCTGGAAACTTCAGGGGGCGTTGGTGCCAATACATCTGAACTTCTCTCTAATCAGTTAAGCAACTGGTTATCTAAAATTAGCGAGGACTTTGACATCGGTGTAAACTATAGGCCGGGAGATGAATTGACAAGCGAAGAACTAGAGGTGGCATTGTCAACTCAACTGTTTGACGATAGATTGAGCATAAATGGAAGTGTAGCCAACAATCCAAATGACGGCAGCCAAAATTCTTCGAATATTGTCGGTGACTTTAATCTGGATTATAAAATAACAAAGGACGGCCAGCTAAAGATCAAAGCTTTCAACCACAGCAACGATAGCTATTTAGCAACGGATAATGCGCCATATACTCAGGGAATTGGATTCTCATACAGCAGGGAGTTCAATACTTTAAAAGATCTTTTCAGGAGAAAAAATAAAAAGCAGAAAATGAAAAGTGAATCGCCTGATAACAAGTAACAAATCTTATATTTACGCTCTTCAATCACCACTAATATTTTCTAAGCAATGACCCATAATTTATTAAAAGGAAAAAACGGAATTATTTTCGGCGCACTCGATGAAAAGTCACTCGCGTGGAAAACTGCGGAAAAGGCGCACGAAGAAGGCGCTAAGATCATTCTTACCAATGCCCCGGTCGCACTGAGAATGGGCAGAATCAATGAGCTGGCGGAAAAGTGTGAAACTGAAGTTATACCCGCAGATGCAACAGACATGGATGACCTGGAAAATCTCTTCACTAAGTCCACTGAAATTCTTGGAGGTAAAATAGATTTTGTACTGCACTCTATTGGGATGTCTCCCAATGTGAGAAAGAATTTTCCATACACCGACCTCAACCACGCTAACTTTATCAAAACACTGGACATTTCCGCCCTCTCCCTGCATAAATTGCTACAGGCAGCATATAAACTCGATGCTATCAACGAGTGGGGGTCGGTTGTCGCACTCACCTATATCGCCGCGCAGAGAACTATGCCCGGATACCGGGATATGGCAGATGCGAAGGCAGTATTGGAGTCTATTGCCAGAAGCTTTGGTTATTATTATGGAAAGGAGAAAAATGTTCGGATCAATACAATATCACAGTCTCCTACACTTACAACTGCCGGGGCGGGTATCAAGGGATTTAATTCCTTTTACCATTACTCAGAGCAAATCGCACCCTTAGGAAATGCGTCCGGCGACAGCTGCGCCGAGTATTGTATATCTCTTTTTTCAGACTACACCCGGATGGTAACCATGCAAAACCTGTTTCACGATGGGGGCTTCTCTTTCACACTCTCTTCAGATGACGTGCTAGCGAGCTTTGATCAGTGAAATTGATTCGAATTTTGTTATTTTTGGTTAAACAAAGAATTTCCTAAAATTACGCTTATGAAAAGGACAGCTTTTATGTTGTTTGTGTTTTTCTTGCCACAACTGCTTCATGCCCAAGAAGAAACGGCAGATTGGTTCATTTTTAAAATGACCAACTCGGGGATGAAGAGCAATCATGTGAACATGGTTGCAATGGACAAGAATGGTAGTATCTGGGTTGGCGCAACTTCTGAAAGTGGGGGATTGTGTGAATTTGATGGAAAGGACTGGGCCGTATATAATACGAGTAATTCTCCTATTCCGGATAATCGAGTCAATGCTGTTACAGTAGATGGAACGGGGAAAAAGTGGATCGGTACCAACAGAGGGTTGGCTAGCTACCATAGAGACCAGTGGGAAATATTTCATGCTTCCAACTCAGATTTGCCAGCCAATACAGTCAGATGCGTTGCTGTAGATAACTCCGGTGCAAAGTGGTTGGGTACAGCGGCGGGATTGGTAAGGCTAGACGGCACTACCTGGACTACATTTAATTCACGCAATGCAATCATACCCAATAACATGATTAATTCAGTATGTGTGGATGGTGACAATGGAGTGTGGGCAGCAACAATTGAGGGACTCGTGCACTATGAGCAAGGAAAATCCGCTATCGATGAAAAGAACTGGACTTTATATAATAAGAAGAATTCTGGATTGCCCAATGATTACATCACTTGTGTAACTGTAGACTTCAATAAGAATATATGGGCTGGTACACAAACAAAGGGTATAGCCAGGTTCGACGGCAAGGAATGGAAAGTGTTTGGCAAGGCTGAAGGTTTGCCAGATAACAAAGTGACGTCTGTGGCTCCTGCCGAAAATGGAATAGTTTGGGTAGGAACCCAGAATGGATTGGCAATGTTCAATCCCGATGGTGAAAAATGGTCAGTATTCACTGCAGATAATTCAGATTTGTCCAATAACTCAATCACCAATATTACGGTGGATATGAAAGGAAATAAATGGATTGGCACGGATGTGGGCTTATCGGTATATAGAGAAAACGGATTGAAATTTTCGGTTTATACGGCCAAGTATTTGTTCAAGAATGAGGAGTTAGCGCAAAGAATAAATCAACCAACGGATAAAGCAGCAGCGCTGTTCAGGGGAAGTGGAGATCCACTTAAAGGGCTAAATGTGTCGACTGCTATTAAAGATATGGAGATCGGTAAATATTATGCCTTGATAATTGGAATAGACAATTACAAAGGTGTCTGGAGCCCATTGAACAATGCAGTGAACGATGCCAAAGCGGTAGAGAAGCTGCTGAGGTCCAAGTACCGGTTTGATGAGTTCAAAACCTTGATGAATGATGAAGCTACACGGGCTAATATAATTCAACAGTTGGAATGGCTGGTGGATGTGGTTAAACCGAAAGACAATGTATTTGTATACTATTCCGGGCATGGAGAGTACAAGCAAAATCTCAACAAGGGTTACTGGGTACCAGCAGATGCGAATACAGCATCTACTTCTCAATACGTATCTAATTCAGACCTCAAGACCTTCTTGGGCGGGATAAAATCCAAGCATACCTTGCTGGTGGCAGATGCCTGCTTCAGTGGTGATATATTCAGAGGGCAAACCGTTTCTGTTCCTTTTGAAAATTCGGAGAGATATTATAAGAACGTTCATAATCTGGTTTCTCGTCACGCTTTGACTTCTGGTGGGGTGGAGCCGGTGATGGACGGTGGGCGTGATGGCCACTCTGTTTTTGCGTATTACCTGCTTAAGTCATTGAACAACAATCAAAGTGAGTTCTACGATTCTAGCGAGCTCTATAATAGCATCAGGATACCGGTTATAAACAATTCTGTGCAGTCACCGAAATTCCAGCCAATCAAGAACACTGGAGACGAGGGTGGCCAATTCGTTTTTATAAAAAAGTAAGCACCGGTACTTCCACGTTTTTTCTTGTTTTCGTTTTATTTCAACATTCTGTATGAATGAAGAATTTCTTCATTACATCTGGAAATTCCAGTTGTTAGATCATGTGGCGTTGAGGACTGCTGACGGTGAAGCTATACAAGTTGTACATCCCGGCACTCACAATACCGATGCTGGCCCCGATTTTTTTAATTCTAAAGTTAGAATAGGAGAGACTCTTTGGGTGGGAAATGTAGAAATACATGTGCGCTCATCAGACTGGAATCGACATGATCACTCCTCTGACGAAGCTTATAACAACGTTATCCTTCATGTTGTTCATGAAGATGACACCATGATTTATAACAATAACGGGCGGGCACTTTCTACGATCCAGATTAGAGATAAATTTCCCATTCATCTTAAGGAGAACTATGTTGGCTTGCTTCAAAGCGCGGCCTGGGTGCCTTGTGCTTCATCTTTTTCAACTGTGGCTCAAGACAAATTTTTTATGGACAGCTATCTGGAACGTGTTTTAATATCGAGGTTGGAGCAAAAGTCTTCAGCAATATGCAACATGCTTACCTATTCGAATAACAATTGGGAAGAGTGCTTTTATTGGTCATTGGCCAGGAGTTTTGGCTTTAAAACCAACGCAGAGCCCTTTGAACTATTGGCACGCTCTATTCCGTTGGCAATTATCAACAAGCACCGGGAAAGCCTGTTCCAAATCGAGGCATTACTATTTGGACAGGCGGGATTTTTGGTTAGAGACTCGCGAGATGGATACCCCCGGCAGCTCTATAGGGAATATGAATTGTTGAGGAAGAAATACAAGCTACAGCCCCATGCCCAACAGGTTTGGAAATTCCTTCGGCTGCGACCGGGTAACTTCCCTACGCTGAGAATAGCGCAATTTGCGCACTTACTACGTACATCGCATAATTTGTTTCACTTGGTTAGGGAGTTTGCCTCTGTGCGAGATTTGCGAAGACAACACAAGGTTGAAGCTTCGCCATATTGGGATGCGCACTACAATTTCGATAGATCCGTGAAGAAATCTGTACGCAAAGTATTGGGCAATAACTCAATAGATTCTTTACTGATAAATTCCGTGGCACCATTTCTATTTGTCTACGGTCACATTAATTCTCAACAGGAATATAAAGACAAGTCATTGGAGTTATTGGGCGAAATTCCAGCGGAGATAAATAATGTTGTAAATGGATGGAAAAAATTGGGATATGAAGCAAGTTCCGCGTTTTATTCTCAGGCGCTTTTGCAACTTAGAGTTGAATATTGTCAAAAGAAAAAATGTCTATCTTGCGGCATAGGCAATCGAATATTAAAAAATTGATAGCGCATGATTGAAGGCATCCAATCATTCTTTGAGAAATTTGCATTTGGCGTTTGCGCGTGGTGGGGTCATCAGCTGGGGATAGAATCTTCAAAGATCAGGCTGTTTTTTATTTATCTGTCCTTTATTACACTGGGGTCACCTATTATCATTTACCTGATCATGGCTTTTGTTTTGGAGCACAAGAAACTCTTAAAGCTGAACAAAAAGCGAAAGACTATTTGGGATTTAGAGTAGTAAATTCAAATCTTATTACATTTGCACCTTCTTTAACATATTACCAACCCAATGAAGAAACCTATCCTCTTTATACTCACCTTATTATCTCCACTAATGCTCCTTGCCCAGGAGACTGAACAGTCCTTGGACGAGAAGATAAACGAATGGATGGAACCTGCAACTGCCGCTATTTCAAGCGTGATTTTCTACACCATAAACTTTACTGATGAAATTGCAATTCCATTTGTATTGATCTGGTTGGTTGTAGGTGCGCTGATTTTTACAGTCTATATGAAATTCATCAACATCCGAGGCTTCAAATTGGCTATTGACATTGTAAGGGGAGTGTACAGTAATCCCAATGACAAAGGTGAGGTATCGCATTTTCAGGCACTCACTGCTGCATTATCAGGAACTGTTGGCTTGGGAAATATAGCAGGTGTCGCCATCGCCATTTCATTGGGCGGACCGGGGGCAACATTTTGGATGATAATTGCAGGTATAATTGGAATGTCATCAAAATTTGTAGAGTGTACTTTAGGTGTTAAATATCGAATTGAAAACGAAGATGGCTCTGTATCCGGTGGACCTATGTATTATTTAAGCAGAGGTTTTGAGGAACGAGGATTTGGTGGAGTTGGTAAAGTGCTTGCCGCCTTTTTTGCCATTATGTGTATCGGAGGCTCTATCGGTGGGGGAAATATGTTTCAGGTAAACCAGGCCTTTCAGCAATTTGAAGCAGTAACTGGAGGTGCCGATAGTTTCATATATGGAAAAGGGTGGCTATTCGGACTGGTAATGGCGTTATTGGTGGCAGTTGTAATTATTGGCGGCATTAAAAGCATAGCCAGGGTAACGGATAAGATTGTACCCTTTATGTGTGGAATCTATGTGCTGTCGGCACTCGTCATACTATTTGGCAACTTTACTCTGATTCCACAGGCATTTGGACTCATCATTAGCGGTGCATTTTCACCAGTTGCCATTGGAGGAGGATTTGTAGGTGTATTAATTCAAGGATTTAAGCGCGCAGCCTTTTCAAACGAGGCGGGAATAGGATCTGCTTCTATTGCTCATTCAGCGGTAAAAACAAATGAGCCCATTACGGAAGGCCTGGTAGCACTTCTCGAGCCGTTTATTGATACAATTATTGTTTGCACCATGACCGCCCTGGTAATAGTTATTACGGGCACGGTTGATGCGGAAGGAGTGTGGCAGCCACTGGGACAAGGTGGAGGTATCGATCTCACATCCACAGCTTTCCAAAGTGTCATATCATGGTTTCCATTGATTCTCGCAGTAGCGGTTATTCTGTTTGCTTTTTCGACTATGATAACGTGGTCCTATTATGGTATCAAGTCATGGAAGTATTTATTTGGCCACAACAAAATAGCGGACATAAGTTACAAAGTTATGTTCTGCACCTTTGTGGTGATTGGAGCGGCGATGTCGTTAGGTTCTGTTGTAGACTTTTCAGATGCAATGATCTTCGCCATGTGTTTTCCTAATATAATAGGTCTTTACATGCTCGCACCAGAGGTAAGATCGGATTTGCGGTCATTTCTAGACAGAATCAAGAGCGGAGAGATCAAGAAGTACAAGTAGTCTTTTTTATAGCATCGAGGGGACACTTTCCATTGGGGGTAAGCTTCCTTGACTAATTCAGCTGGCATTGGGATTCAAAGACTTCATTCAAGAGTATTTCACGTTCAATAAAAATGAGCGCAATGGCATTCTGGTATTATGTGCCATGATTGCTTTTCTCATCCTTTACCTTAATCTCCAGCAATTCTTCGTAAGTCCACCAGAGTTTGGATCAGAAGAAGTACAATCCAAAATAGATCAGTTTCTCGGAGATGCAAACACGAAAAAGAAAACTGAGAATGAAAAGGCCTATGAACCACATCGAACATATTCAAATGAAGACACAGGGAGGAAGAAGACGGGTATTCTAGCGCCTGAGTATTTCCCCTTTAATCCCAATACAGCAACCGCTGATGAATGGGCGAAGCTTGGGTTAAAGAAGTGGCAGGTCAAAGCCGTGGCAAAGTATAGGCACAAGGCAGGAGATTTTAAAACAGCGGAAGATTTCAAAAGACTAAGAGCAATAAATGATGATCAGTTTTCAAGCTTGGAGGCATATATCCAGTTGCCGTCTGTTCATGAAAAGGATGACTCTAAAGCAAAGGAGGAACAAAAGGACAAAACAAAATTGCCTCTATTTGAATTGAATCAGTCAACAGCGGCTGATTTGAGAAAGATCAGAGGAATTGGCCCTGTATTGTCTGGTCGAATTGTGGAATACAGAAAATTATTGGGTGGCTTCATTGTTGCTGAGCAGGTAATGGAAGTTTATGGAATCGAAGATTCATTGTTTAATGCTATAGACAAACAATTATTTGTGGACAAGTCAATAATTTACAAGATCAACATAAACAAGGCCCCTGTTATTTTTTAAATGAGAGTGCAAAAGTAATATAATATTCTGTGTCCGCAGACTTATGCACGATTAATCTAAAGCG
>JYMV01036313.1_pt1 | contig 11020 bp, 12 predicted proteins | sample 338911 | NCBI WGS metagenome assembly JYMV01 (sample SAMN03354496, study PRJNA234377) | hydrothermal vent metagenome | biome: Deep sea; feature: Hydrothermal plumes at the Eastern Lau Spreading Center, Western Pacific Ocean; material: Seawater | place: Tonga | collected 2009 | depth 2000 m m
GTCTAAATAACGCCAAAGAACAAAATAAGATTGCTAATGCCATCTATCAGGGCATCTTAAGCTACTATCAGTAATTACTTGTCAGACTTATCGGGTGCGGAATCTTCCTTGGGTGGTTCGTAGTTAGGATCATTAGGATTCATAAAGATAAAACCATAACCATTTTCTTTATCAATCTCATCAAAATCAACCACCATACCTTCTAGCAGTTCTTTTTGAGAATAAGCAATCACATACTCGATACCGTTAGACTCTAGGTGAATATCATTGCCTGATCGCTCATCAAAACCCATTAAATATTTAAAGCCTTCATCGGTTTTATCTACTGCAAAACGAATTAGCATACCGTGTGCATCAGGATTTTGAGTTGATAAGCCGATTTCTTCAGCGGCACTTTTCGTAATTGTAATCATATTTTGCTCTGTATAAAATCAACAAATTGCTTAACCCAATGATTGGAACCAACATTCCGTAAATGCGTATATGTTGCCAACAAGTTATGCGTTAAGATACCATCGCGCTTATTATCCACACCCACACCACGTAAAACCTGATAAGCGTAACGTGTATTAGCGTCAATATTTTCTAACTTAGAATAATGAAATTCATGTGCATAAATATGGGCAGATACATCATTCCAAGGATGCTCATCGGTCGGTGCTAATTGCACATAACCTCGGCCAATGGGCTTAAGCGTCATGACTGTGTCGGCGTCAATTACACCAACCATTGCATGCGATTGACCTTGGTGGGTAATTTGTCTGCTTAAATACATTAGCCCGCCACATTCAGCATAAGTTGGTAAACCTGCTTCTATTTGAGCTTTGATGTCTGATAGCAAGGATTGATTAGCAGACAAAGATTCCAATTGCATCTCTGGAAAACCACCACCAATAAATAATGCGTCTGCCTGAGGTAGTGATGTATCTTTCAAGGTATTAAAATAAACCAACTCAACCCCCAATGATTCAAACGCATCAAGATCATCTTGATAATAAAATCCAAAAGCACTGTCCTTAGCTACTGCCACGGTAATTCCCTTAGATTTGCTACTAATCACTGGGACTATTGGCTTGACGGTTTTTTGATTAAGATTAACGATTCTATCTAAATCTACCTGGTCAGATATATGCTTAGCAGCAGTATCAATAAAACCTTGCGACTCAGGTGTTTCATTGGCTGGCATCAATCCTAAGTGCCGCTCATCAATAATCAGCTCTGTTGAGCGACGAATAGCACCTAACACCGGAATATCAGTGTAATGTTCAATGGCTTGAATCAACTTTGATTCATGACGATCGCCTGCTATTTTATTAAGAATTACCCCAGCAATATTGACATCTTTATCAAAGGCTTGATAACCACTCACCAATGGTGCGACACCACGCGTAATACCCGTAGCATCAACGACCAAAACAACCGGAATATTAAGTAATTTTGCGAGATCAGCATTAGCATCACCCCCAGTCACCTCCATGCCATCAAATAAGCCTTTATTGCCCTCAATGATAGCTACATCACTTTGACTGGTGTATTGCTCATATAGGCGAATGATTTCCTCATCCGACATGTTATAAAAATCAAGATTGAAGCAAGGGTTGCCACTGGCTTGGGCAAGCCAAATTGGATCAATATAGTCTGGGCCTTTTTTAAAAGACTGAACGTTTAAAGACTGTTGTTTGAATGCTGCGCACAACCCTAGACTAACAACAGTTTTGCCTGAGGATTTGTGTGCAGCGGATAAGTAAAAGGCAGAAGGCATAATTGCCTTTAGTGATTAAATACGATAAGTTTAGCCCTTATGGTGAGGATCAGCAACCTCATCAGCCAAACTCTCAGGTAAGAATGGTAAGAACTTCACTAAGAAAACAACTGCAATTAAAGCTACAGCAATACCGCCAATTCCTAGAACTGTTTCAGGTAGTGATGGTGTATAGGCAGCAATACCACCATAACCTTCTAAAATTTCTTTACCTGGGAACATCTCCAAAGGATATGCCTGGCCACCTATAATCAACACATACAACTGCACAACACCGCCAATCAATACCAATAATGAGGCTAAGCCTAGTGTTGTACGATTACCCTTAAATGCTGGGTGATAAATCAGCGCCATCGGAACTAAACCACCTAAGATTATTTGACCGTACCAAAATAAGTTTGTATAAATACCACCATCTAGCAACATAAAGTTTTCAACGTCAGCATTCTCAGCAAGATACAAATTACCTAAATGATAAACTGCCACAAAATACATCACTGCCGCAACGAATACACCTAATAGATTGCCTAAACGATTAACTACCGCATCGCCCAATGGTCTTTCAGTCCAGTTGTAACTCGCCATTAAAATCAAGATAAAAAACGCCATGCCAAATGCAAATGACATAATGATAAACATTGGTGCCATAATAACTGCGTCATATGCTTGACGTGCCACCAAGAAACCAAAAATAGAACCAGTACCAGTGGTTAAAATTAAACGCCATGAAAATGCTACTAGGCCTGCTTTAGAGCTAAACTTATTCATACGACGTTCAAACATCAGCCATAAATAAACCGCAACGATTACAAAGAAGCCATTATAAAGAATGATGTTCCAAGCAAAGATTGACTTAAAGTTATACTCAGTCATGGCCACAATCAGGCGATCAGGCCGACCCAAATCTAATACCAACACCATTAAACCACCAGCTAATAATGCTAATGACACTAACCCTGATAAACGCGACAAAGGCTTGTACATTTTCTTATTAAATACTGACGCAATCGAGGCCACATTCAGAGCGCCTGAAGCGGCAACAATTAAGAATAAAGCGAATACATGTGGCATACCCCAAACAATACGGTTATTCATACCAGTCACGTAATGACCATGATGCTCCATATAATAAACTGCACCCAATGCTGCTAGGATGAGCACGCCCAATCCCACAATCAATGCATAAAATCCTAAGCTGTTTCCCTGTGTTTCTTCGTAACGTATGTCCATAAAATTCCTAATTTAATACTACTATCAAATTCCACTATAACGTACACCAGTATTTAATTTTAAATCTGCTCTAATCTGTGTACTTTGAACTTTTTTCAATGTTTGGTTAATTTTGCTATTCGCGTCATATAAGTCACCAAAGATAACTGCATCACTATTCACACTAGCCACACAAGCTGGAGATTCACCATTGTCTACTTTGTGTACACACAACGTGCAAGATTCAACAGTACCCTTACCACGTGGCATATGTTCACGCTGATCAGTTAAGTCTTCATGTACGAATGAACGTGCATCGTACGGACAAGCCATCATGCAATAACGACAACCAATACAAAGGTGTCTGTCCACCAAGACAATACCATCTTCGCGTTTCATAGAAGCATTTGTTGGACACACATCTACACAAGGTGGCTCTTCACAATGTTGACACATTAGTGGCAGATTAGTGACCTTACCTGTTGCTTTGTCTTTAACTTTTAGTTTCTTAATCCAAGTAGGCTTTTGATCGCCTGTTGAATGTTTTTCATTGCCCCAACCTTGCTCTTTCTGACAAGCACTGACCATGCCATCAATTTCGGCCTCTGTGATTTTGTTGGTGTCAATCAACATGCCCCAACGTTGTGCATTGGTAACTGGATTTTTATTTTCAGCAAATGTTGTTAATGTAACGCCACTAGCAATTGCCGCAACACCGACAGTGGTTGCACTCGTGGTCTTAATAAAGTCACGACGATTTAACGTTTTATTCATTATTTAGCCCCTTTACCTGGTGTTGTACGATGACAACTAAAGCAATCAACGCTTACACTTGTCTTTTGGTGACAAGTTGAAAATTGATCTTGTTGATTAACCGAATGATATTGATTGGTTTTTTCATCTTTATTGGCGTGACAATTAACACAGCCTTTAAGCGAGTTTTCTTCAGTGCGAACACCTTGTCTGAGAGTTTTGTCACGCTTATGATTTAAAAACTCAGGATGCATCTTACGAATCACTGATACGCTATCATGGTACTGCTTAGTACTCTGTGCAGCTTCTGAATTACCACTAACTGGGTTTTCATACGCGTTCGATATACTTATCAAAGCAAAACTTATGAAAATAACTAATAAACGATACATATTTTTCTCTCTTTAATTAAATCGAATTATTCGCTACCTAGGCCCATTTGAATATAACCGGTTGGACAAACATCAGCACAAATATGACAACCAATACACTTATCGTAGTCAGTGTCAACATAACGACCTAATGTTGCTTGATCCTTCTTCACTTTGAATACCGCATCTTGAGGGCAATACATAACACAGTTATCACACTCAAAACATAATCCGCAAGACATACAACGACCTGCTTCTTTTTGCGCTTCTTCTTCGGAATAACCAATTAAACGTTCTTCGAAATTACCCAATACATTATCAACATCCACTAATTTATGATCACGTGCATTGCGATCTTCATGATCAAAATGACCTAAGAATAACTCAGTATGTGGGATGATTGATGCAAATGAGCGGTCTTCATAGTTATGTACTACAAAATCAGCATGGTCTGAAGCAGCCGCAGGAGTACCCTTCGAATCATATTCATCAGGCGAAAGATCCCATTCGTTCAATTTTTCCATAAGATCAAAGTAGTGCACATCAACCTTAGGTCGAGCATGCTGACTTTCACCAGCAAGGTAGTCACCAATACTTTCAGCAACAATACCTGCTTGACCAATTGCTGTAGTTAGTAGATGTGGACGCACCGCATCACCACAGACGAAGAAACCTGGCTTATTAGGCACTTGGAAGTTTCTATCTGCATCAATAAAGCCATGCTCATTAAAGAATGAATCATCCATACCTTCCTTATCAAGTGACTGACCAATAGCAGGAACGATTAAATCACACTCAACATCAAATTCAGAACCTTCAATTGGTGTCGAACCATCTTCTTCTAAACGCACAAAACGCATTGCAGTTGCACGACCATCTTCATCTTTAAGAATCTCAATAGGGCTTAATTGGCCTTGAATTTCCACACCTTCACGGTTTGCATCATCAATCTCTGCTTGCGCCGCTGGCATATTCTCAATAGTTGAACGTGTAGTTAATAAAACATCAGCACCTAAACGCTTAGATGTATCAACAACATCATGTGCTGTATCGTTAAAGATAATGTGCTCAGGACGATCCTTATCAGCTATATTGTCAATATGGCCTAAGCGACGAGCAACTGATACAACGTCAATAGAAGTATCACCACCACCAATACAAATTACTTTGCCGTGGATATGTTGTAAACGACCTTGATTATATGCCTCAAGAAATGCAACACCAGATACACAGTTAGTTGCATCACCACCTGGAATTGGTATTGAACGACCACTCATAGCACCAATAGCAAATAAGACTGCATCGTATTCTTTTTCTAACTCTTCCATAGTAATATCAACACCAACTTTAGTGTTCATTTTTGTTTCAACGCCCGTCTCTAGAATACGGTCAATCTCATACTGAAGTACATCGCGTGGCACACGATAATCAGGAATACCGTACATCATCATGCCACCTAATTTCTCATATTTTTCAAATACTGTAACAGCATGACCTTGCTTACGTAATTGTAACGCTGCTGATAAACCACCACAACCACCGCCAATAATAGCGACTTTTTTGCCAGTATCTTTCGCATTAATTTCAAACTTAAAACCTTCTTCTTTAGCAGTATCACCAATAAACTGCTCAACCGCATTAATACCAATTGTGTCTTCCACTTCGTTACGGTTACAACCATCTTCACATGGTGCAGGGCATACACGTCCCATGATTGATGGGAATGGATTTGCATCAGTAGAGCGACGGAAAGCATATTCCTGCCATGACATATCAGCAGGTGGTTTTTCCATACCACGAACGATATCTAACCAACCACGAATATTATGGCCAGATGGGCATGAACCTTGACAAGGAGGTGTCTGAGTTACATAAGTTGGACACTTGTGTGATTCATCATTTTGAAAAATCTTTTGGCTCCATGGTACTGAACCTAGATCATCACCTTCATCTTTAAACAATCTGAATGTATGATTTTCACCTTTATAAACTTTTCCATATGGATTCTTTTGCATATCAAATCTCCTTATCTAATTATTCTGTTATTTCTTCAGTAACTTCAGCTACTGAATTAATTGTTTGTGGTTTGTCCATAATAAGTGCTTCACTCACCAATTGGTGAGCACTCACAATCATGTATGGATCAAAATCAAATTTTGGTAAAACTTTACTGAACTGTGATTTACAAATTGCACAGATTGCAACTAGCGTATCTACACCATCAGACTTTTCTACTTCTTTTAATGCCTGCATTCTTGGCATTGCACCCTTAATACGAATCTCCATTAAGTCATCTGTTAATAAGCCGCCGCCGCCGCCACAACAAAACGTTGATTCTTTAATTGTAGAGCGTTCCATATCCACAAAGTTGTTACAAACTGCTTTAAGCACTTCACGTGGCAAGATAAACTGACCATTTGGAATGCCGCCCATATTCGTTGCTCTAGCAACGTTACAAGAATCATGGAAAGTAACAGTACGATCATCATTTGCAGACTTATCAAATTCCAACTTTCCGCGTTGAATCAAATCATGCGTGTATTCGATAATGTGTTGTGGTTGTGGATAGCGTGAATCGAGCTGGTTTTGTAATTTCAAAGCAAATTCATCGGTAGCACCTGCGCCGACACCTGTTAATGTATTCCAAAAACTGTAAGCTACACGCCAAGCGTGACCACATTCGCCAACCATAACTCGTGACACTTCTAGATCTAATGCTGCCTTACGAATACGTAATGCCGCTTTGCGCATCACATCATAACTACCGATAAACATACCAAAATTTGCACCTTCAGAGGCATATGAACTCATAGTCCAACTAACGCCATCCTGATGGAAAACTTTACCATAACCAATCAAGCCATCAATGTGTGGCTCGGCAAAAAAGTCTGCTGATGGAGTAATCAGTAAGATTTCAGCTCCTTTAACATCCAATGGGTACTTAACAGCGATACCTGTCTCTTCTTCAATTTCTTCTTCAAGATCAAGTAGTGTGTCACGTAATGCTGGCTCAGGCAAACCAAGGTTATTACCAATAGTTATTGCTTTACCTAAGATCTGGTTACAATATTTTTGACCGACACCGACCGCATCCATCACTTCGCGTGCAGCCATTGAGATCTCAGCAGTATCAATACCATACGGGCAGAATACAGAACAACGACGACATTGCGAACACTGGTGGAAGTAGTTATACCAATCATCCAGCATTTCATCATCTAGCTCTTTAGCGCCAACTAATTTAGGGAAATATTTACCCGCAAAAGTAAAATGACGACGATAAACGCTTCTAAATAAGTCTTGGCGAGCAACCGGCATATTCTTTGGATCTGAAGAACCTAAGAAATAATGACATTTATCAGTACAAGCACCACATTTAACGCACGAATCTAAGAAAACTTGTACAGAACGATATTTAGATTTAAGTTCGCCCATTTTAGCAACAGCGACTTCTTGCCAGTTATCTACTTTCTTACCTGGAAAACCTAATGGATTTTGAAATTCTTCGGAAGCTTTGAAAGGGCCATCGCCTTCCATAATGCCCTCATGTATTTCAGGAATTTCTATATAAGTGGGCAATACGGGGACATCATATTCTTTTTCCATGTTATTTATCCTCACCTAATGTTTGATCTAATTTAACTACGTGTTCTTGTTCCTGTTTCAATGCCCAAGGAGAAATATGGCGTTTTTTACGCGCATCATCAACTTGATTACGTGTCGGACTAAAGAATAAACCTGGAACGTGTAATAATTTTGAAATTGGGAATATTGCCATTAGCACAAACACTAAAAATATATGTATCAAGAACTGTGTCTCAGTTGGCAAATCAGACCAGCCAATCCAAGGGAATGCAATTAACCCTGAGGCAAATTCCTTCACCATCATGATATCAGTATGGTTGTTAGTGAATGTCATTACCACACCACTCACACCAATAACTAATAATAAAATCAACATCAGATAGTCTGATGGTGCTGAAATATAACGAATACGTTCAACAAAAATACGACGACCTACTAAGCCAATCAATCCAATTACCATTGCAAAGGCAGCATATTTAAAAGGTTGAACGAGTAGGAAAATTTCAGGCAAATCACCTGGCCAGAAATAACGTGCATGACGAATCAATACTAATAATAGACCAAGATGAAACAACCAGCCAAATAGCCAGGTCCACTTATTGGATTTAAATAAACTTTCAAATAAGACTACTTCGCGAGCCATGCGCATAACCACACCTGTTTGTGTTAACGGAGTTGGTGCAGTAGGAATTTTAAGGGGTACGGGTGTAATCCAATATTGATAGATTTTCCTCGTCATTCCAATTAGGAATATAGATAATGAAATATAAAATAAAGCCGTAAAAAAGATGCTTATTGCAGACATATTACTCTCTAACTTAATGTGTTAATAATTTAAAAAGCACCCAATAAAGCGGGTGCTTTCAAAGTTTGTATTGTTTAGATACAACCAGTTGGCTTTGGAAGGCCGGCGAAACGACAACCTTGCTTACCAGGACCATAAGGGAATAAAGAATATAGGTACTTAGAGTTACCTTTTTCTTTACCAAATTGTTTACCAATTGCTTTTGTTAGTACACGTACCGCTGGTGCGATTTGGTACTCTTCAAAATAACCACGTAAGAAGTTAAGAACATCCCAATGTTCTTCAGATAATTCAATATCGTCACTTTTTGCCATTTCAACAGCAATTTCTTCTGTCCAATCACTTAGGTTTACTAAGAAACCTTCTTCATCTACTTCTGCGCCTAAAATATCAGCCATTTTTTACTCCTATATATAAATTACGTTAAACCCAAGAAACCGCAGTTCCATGTTCAACAACTAAATCAACAAAACCTGCGTAATCAACTAATTTGATATTGTCTGCAACTTTTGATGAAATTCCTCTCGCATCAACATCACCTTGTAATGCATAGACCCTACCTTGTGTGGCAAGATCAGCAAGCATTGGTGAGTTAGCGTTGTTCGCAGCGGAAATAACACCATCTTCAATTAATAAGATAACACTTGTGTCATCAATTATATTAAGACAAGACTGTAATGAATTACGCTCGAAAGATGATTTATTTACTGTATGTAACATATTAAATCTCCCTTAGAAACTTAAAACTACGTCTTGATCAGACATAACTTTGGTTAGTTCAGCATTTGACACAACTTTAATCGAAGGTTTTTCAGCCCAATCATCGTCTTCGTCTTCATAGACTAAAGGCATGATGTCAGCTTCTGTTAAACCTCTCTCTTCTAAAGATTCTGCTGATACATAAAGTTTGTTAATGTCATAATCGCCTAATGCATGGTAAGTTTTAGAAAAATTCTTCATACCAATGCCGTCAGTATTTTGGCCCTCAGTGATTTGGTAAACACCATCATCAATGAACGCTAAAGATACATCCTGCTCGAAAGCAGCAGCAATTAATACAACTTCTAAAGACTCTAATGCGTACACTGTTCCGTAAGAAGCCTTACGATTTAAATACATAAATTTCTTTGTTGCCATCTTAGTCTCCAAATACCACTAAACGATCAGATTGAATACCTGCTTCAATCAATTGACCTAGACCTGAAATACGAAATGCTGGATGAATGTTGTGACCTTCAATACTATTCTTACTAGCTTCAGATTCATCTAGCATGCCACGACGAAGTGCCGCTGCTATACAAACTACAAGCTCAGGCTCACCATCGGCATTCTTAATACCTAGTTCAGCCCATTGATTCACAACATTACGATCATCTTGCGGTGGAATTGTAAAACGTGATGCGTTATTCACACCATCATGATAGAAAAATACACGGAAAATCTCATGTCCTTTTTCAATCGCCGCCTTGGCAAACTGGTACGCCGTATCAGACGCTTGGTGCTGATAAGGGCCCTCGTTAATTTGAATAGAAATCTTCATTAATCTATCCTTAGAAACGAATATATGCAGATGAATTTAACTGGTGACGTGTACCTTTCCAGTCAGAAACATGGAATTTAGTAAACGGTAATCCAGTCTTTTCAAAGAATGCTGGCCAACCAATACGTTCAACCCACTCGCCAACTCTTTCCCAGTCACGTGCGTCACCTTTATACACCTCTAAGATTTGCTTAACAACTGCACCAACTTCCGGCCATCTTGGCGGGTTGTTAGGTAGTCCGGCAGCAACTAGCTTCTGGAAAGTAGGCTTAGATCTAGCATTAGAGTGTTTACCACCAATCCAAATTGCTAACTTAGAATGTTCAGGATCGTTAATTTGCATTGGAGGACAAGGAGGGAAACATGCACCACAACAGATACATTTCTTCTCATCAACTTCTAGTGTTGGTTTACCATTAACCATCGCAGGACGAATCGCAGCAACTGGACAACGTGCTACCACAGTAGGACGCTCACATACGTTAGCAACTAAGTCATGGTTGATCTTAGGTGGTTTAGTATGTTGAATGTTAATCGCGATATCACCGTGACCACCACAGTTAATCTGACAACATGAAGTTGTCATGTGTACACGGTTAGGCATTTCTTCCTTTCTAAATTCATCATGTAATTCATCCATTAGTGCTTTAACCACACCCGATGCATCTGTACCTGGAATATCACAGTGTAACCAACCCTGTGTATGTGAAATCATTGATACCGTTGGACCTGTACCACCTACTGGGAATCCAGCATCTTCTAATGCTTTAACTAAAGGTTCAACTTGTTCCTTTTTAGCAACCATAAATTCAATGTTTGAACGAATGGTAAATCGCATATAACCGTCACCGAACTCATCAGAAATGTCACATAATTTTTTAATTGTGTGGACATCCATTTGTCTTTGTGTACCAGCACGAACAGTCCAAATTTCTTCATTATGCTTTGAAGTGTGGTGTAATACACCTGGACGTGGACGATCATGATAAGCCCAT
>JYMV01047141.1_pt1 | contig 11018 bp, 5 predicted proteins | sample 338911 | NCBI WGS metagenome assembly JYMV01 (sample SAMN03354496, study PRJNA234377) | hydrothermal vent metagenome | biome: Deep sea; feature: Hydrothermal plumes at the Eastern Lau Spreading Center, Western Pacific Ocean; material: Seawater | place: Tonga | collected 2009 | depth 2000 m m
TGGCTGGGACTCTTATGGCAATACAGGAGACCAGACCTGCAGTGCCATCATTCCCGGCTGGGTATATCCAGGTGGTAATGAGGCAGCGGGTCATGGTTACCTGAACTATAACTGTCGCGCTGGATACTGGATCATTGCAAATATTGGCGGTACTTATTTTGAAGGAACCACTGGCCAGTATAATGTCACTGAAGGGACCGAGCCCGGTGAAACGAGTAGCGGCTGGGCCGGAAGCGATGGTGATTATAACAAGGAACCCTGGGTTACCAATGCTAGCTGGACAATCCCAAGTGCCAGTTTGACCGTTAATGCGGTCCGACGTTCCTGGAGTTTTAATGGCGAAATGAATACATATTTTAAGGTAGGTGAACATGACTATAACGATTTTGTCATCGATGAGGTTCACGTGATCAATAATGGCACGGCAACCGTTGACGAAATTGTATTCGGATCAAAAGCAGATCATGATTGTACGTGGAATGTTCCTTTCCCGGATTGGAGCTATGCCTTTTGGACAGATGATATCGTGGATTATGATGCCACCTACATGCTGACCATGGAGATGGATGGTGATGACCCCGGATCTGCATCCAATGATTTTGGGATTGATGACCCAGGGCGGGAATACCGCGGTGTTCGTGTGGCCCAGACTCCATTAAGTATTGCGGGCACCGCCTATGGTTCTCTGGCACAGGATGCTGTGAATCATATGTGGTGGACCGGTGATGAGGATCCGCAAACAGTAGCAGCGAGGTATACCATGTCGACCAAGTTTGCTAATGATAAAAAAGGAGTTAATCCGTCACCAATGGATATGCGCTATTTGCAATCATATAGTGGTGGTGCTCTTGCCCCGGGTGACACTGCAGTATTTATCGTGGCTGTTTTAGCTGGTGCCGGTCTGGCAAATACCCAGCAGGTAGCTGCCAACGCCAGGAAAGCCTATGACTGGAACTGGAACCTGCCCAAACCTCCAGCAGCTCCCCAGATCGCCAAGGCAATGTCTGGAATGTGGATGGCCGGTGACGGCATTGAGACTCAGAGTGATGGTACTGTCAAGGTCACCTGGACCTACACCGATGCCCAGATAGCGACTGTTGATCCGGATAAAGGTGCTGCTGATTTTGCAGGTTTCAGGATCTACAAGGCAGCCACCGCTCCACGACAAAGCTCCGCAGATATTATGACGGCCGAAGGTGTTTCTGCTGATAACTCAACTGATGGTGGAACCATGGTTGGCGACCCCAGCCAAGGAACGAAATTCACCTCTGCTGCTACAGGTCCCTACACTATGATTGCGGATATTTCATACAGTGGTGGAAATTTCGCGATGGTCGATGGATTCATGAAAATGGGTGAAACCTATATGTACACCGATCCCAAAGTTGCAATTGGTTTAACTTACTGGTATTACGTAGCAGCTTATGACGCAGCGGGGTCAGACGCTGTACATGGTTCTGTCCCGTCATTGGAAAGCTATTATACCATGTGTTACCCGATGCAGGCAGCTCCCGATGGCGGCGGCGGTCAAATCAGTTCGGTACCTGCAGCGATGACTGTGTCTGTAGAAACTCTCACATACGAAGGGTTAGATGGATCCACAGAAGATGTATTTGTGGCGCCGAATCCCTGGAGGGGTAGTGTGATGGAAACCTTCCACGGGGCGACCACAGCCAACACATATTTTGTAAGATTTTACAATGTCAAGTCCGGGGATGAGATTAGGGTCTTTGATGTCAGCGGCAACCTGGTGTATGAAAGTTCAGCTTCAGCTGCTGGATCTTTTGACTGGAACCTGGTCTCTCGTACCCGTAATCAGGTGGTAACAGGAATTTATTATTGGCAAGTAGGTGATCAGTCAGGCAAACTGGCTGTTATCCGCTAAACCAGAAAGGAAGTTATACAATGAGGAAAACAATGATCTTCAATAAAATTGTGAAATGGGCAGTCGCTTCCATGCTGGTTGTTTCATTTCATGGATCGCTTTTTGCGGAGGGTGATGATGATAAGGTTGGCTCTGCAGCCTTTAAATTCCTGAATATCCAGACCGATGCCCACGGTGCTGCCTTGGGCGGACTGGCTGCCCAGGCCAGCGGTGCCAGTGCCCTTTTTTGGAATCCGGCTGGTATAGCTGGATCAGATGGAATGGGCTTCACCGCGGGAATGACGCAATGGCTGGTGGAAACACAGGTCATGAATGCTGGCTTTGTCATGCCCATGATGGGCGGTGCGGTAGGACTATCGCTCGTATCCGTTAATTATGGTGATATCATGAGATCCGGCTGGGCTGGCACAACGGAATTTGTATTTGAACCAAATCAAGACGGCGCATTTCAGGCCAGTGACATGTCCCTGCAGTTCAGTTATGGAAAAAACCTCTCAGACAAATTTTCCCTTGGCGGGACGGCAAAAATGCTCAGCCAGTCCATAGATGATGTGACTATCAGCGGACTAGCCTTCGATATTGGTACCCAGTTCAATACTGGTTACCGGGGAATCAGGATGGGGGCAGTTATATCCAATTTTGGTGCCGATATTGAATCAGATGCAGGGGAAGATATTAGTTATGAGGAATATCCCCCTATGTCATTACCCATGACCTTTTCATTTGGTGTAAATGGTGAAGCCATACCAGGTTTGAATGCTGGTCTTAATGTTCTCAAGCAGGCAGATATGGCGCAGGAGTTTATTGTTAATGCAGAATATAACATCAGTTTGGCATCGTTGCGGTTCAGCTATAACCTGAATAATCCGCAGCAGGATATGTCGGTTGGTGCCGGTGTAAACCTGGGCGGTATTTCTGCTAATTTTGCTATGACATTGACACAGCATTTTGATTCTGTTATGCGGTTTGGGATTGGTTACTCTTTCTAATTAAAACCGCTGAGTTAACTTCTAATAAAAAGCCGCTCTATTCAGAGCGGCTTTTTTTATATAATATTTCCTATAGTCTTTTATTCTTTTTAATACCCCGATACACTTAATATTGATAGTATGACGAAAAAATTAGTATTAATTATTGTTGTCTTTTTATCAGTACTTATGGGTGCTAAAAAAGTAACTATATCAGGAGTTATTCTTAACCAGAAGGATAAACCGGCTAAAAAAGCTGTAATAAAGTTGTATAATGCTAAAAAAGAAGAAATTTCTGCGACCAAGACCGATAAGAAAGGAAATTTTATTTTCAATGATGTATATGTGCAGAATTATTATTTAGAAGCGTCATATAAAAAACAAGTGAGCAGTATTAAAATAAAAGCCTGGGAATCTGGGAATAGTAATCTAGAGAATCTTGTATTGAAATTATCAAAGGATGAAAATGTTGATATTCCAGTCTTTACGCTTGGTCCAGGACCTGCCGCGGAAGAAGATTTCGAAGTTTATTATCAAAAACCAAAACCGATAAACGAGGCATATAAAGAAGACTATCAGGATAAACAAATCAGTTCTACTGTCAGCGATCCTGCTGATATAAACATCCCAACAAAAGAAAACGGAACTAAAATAAATATCCCCAAACTTGATTTTTCACTATCCTTTAAAGATTATGCAAAGGAAAATGGTTTAATATTTCATCATGATAATGGCGGCAGCGGTGAGAAATACTATGTAGAAACCATGGGCTCGGGCGTGTGTCTGCTGGATTATGATGTAGATGGTGACCTGGATATCTATTTTTGTCAGGGGAGAGGACTGCCTGGCTGGGAAAAAGGAATGAACCTGGAAAATAAGCTTTTCCGTAATGATGGCGGCCTGTGGACCGATGTGACCTCATCCGCCGGGGTTGGCGATACCACTTACAGTATCGGCTGCGCCTGTGCAGATGTGGATAATGATGGAGATCCAGATCTGTATGTGACCAACTACGGGCTGGATATCCTTTACCGGAACAACGGCAATGGGACCTTCACGGACGTAACCTATACAGCCAATATTCATAATCCTGAATGGGGTTCCAGTGCGGTATTCTTTGATATGGATAACGATGGCTGGCTGGATCTTTATGTGACTAATTATGTAGAATTCTCTCTTGATCGGAATCCTTGGTGCGGAGACAGCCAGAAAGATATGCGTGCCTATTGTGATCCGGATATTTTTAGAGGAGTTCCTGATAAGCTGTACCGGAATATTGGCGCCGGCCATTTTGTTGATGTGTCCGTTAAATCTGGCATTGCAAAGGAAGTTGGTAAAGGATTAGGCGTAGTGGCCGGAGACATCGACAACGATGGTGACATGGATCTCTATGTGGCGAATGATAAAGTGATGAATCTTCTGTTTCTAAATGATGGCTCAGGCCATTTTATAGAAGATGCCCTTTTTACCGGTGTCGGTTTCAATGAAAATGGGAAAGCCGAAGCGGGCATGGGTGTGGATTTTGGTGATGTAAATCGGGACGGCTGGCTGGATCTTTTTGTCACTAATTTTAGCGGAGAGTCAAACACGTTGTATTTGAATGATCAAAATGGATCTTTTACAGATAAGACTTTTTCTGCTGGTTTAGGGCAGGCCAGCCTTGACCTGCTGGGTTTTGGTACCCGATTCCTGGATTATAATTATGACGGCTGGCTGGATCTGTTTGTGACCAATGGACACGTCATAGATAATATTGATTTGTTCAATAAAGATTATACACATGCCCAGCGTAAACAGATTTTCATCAATGATGGGACAGGTTCTTTTTTTGAGGTCGCAAATGAAGAATTTGTTGGAGATGTCAGTGTGCCTTCCGTGGCTCGTGGCGCAGCTTTTGGAGACCTGGATAATGATGGAGATATGGACATAGTGATCAATAATAACAATGGAGCTCCGAACCTGCTGATTCGCGAGGGAACACCGGAAAAAAACTGGATAGTCTTTCAGGTAGAAGGCCGGCAATCAAACTGGGATGGGTTTGGCGCCAAGATTACCATTCAGTCTGAATCAGGTGTCCAGACCGGTTATGTGAATCCCGGGGCCAGTTACCTTGCGTCCAGCGACCGCCGCGTATTTTTTGGACTGGGAGACGACCCAATCATTACCCGGATGAAAGTAGAATGGCTGGGCGGCAGCGGCGATGTATTCTTTGAAATACAATTGAATAAATTTTACCGTATTGTACAGGGAGGAGAACTATCCGCTCTTCAGCCTTAATTTTTTTTCTTTTTTATCTTACTCTATTTTGTACTCAATCACTCAGCCAGGATTTATCATCCGGTTATGATCTGCTCGATCGGAAAGAATATAACCAGGCAATCAAGTTTTTTACCGATGTACTGAAAAGTAACAGTGACAATGTGGATGCTATAAATAGTTTAGCCGAAGCTACGCACCGCTCAGGAGACCCCATGGGTGCATTGAGGTTATATTATCGTAGTCTTGAGTTTGATCAGATCCAACCAGAAACCTGGCTCAGTATTGGGAATATCCATTACTACAAAAAGGATAATCCGCAAGCTCTTGAAGCATATAAAAAAGCAAAAGACCTAAAACCGGATTATGCCCGCACTTATAACAATATTGGCACTATTTATAAAGAAGATGGGAATTACCCAGAAGCACTTTCAAATTTTAAACTTGCCTTTAAATATGATCCCGGCTATGCACTGGCCTGCCGCAATATTGGTGACGTTTACCTCAAGAATGGGAATAACCTGGCAGCCATTGATTGGCTCCATAAGGCCACAGGATTAGATCCTGATAATCTTTATGGCTGGTATTGGCTGGGGAGAGCCTATTACCGATCCGGGCAAGTGAAAGAATCTGCAAGTCATTTTCTGCGTGTCCTCAGCCGCAAACCTGATTTGCATCAGGTCCACCATGATCTTGGCAGAGCCTATTTTGGACTCCGTGAGTATAGTAAAGCAATCGAGCATGTCAAACAGGCCTTGATACGAAATCCATCAGTGCCGCAGTACTATGTTACCCTGAGCCAGATTTATAATAGCCTTCATCAGGAAACCAAGTCCCTGGCAGTTTTAGATACAGCTTTAACCTGGAACCGTTCAGAACCGGTTGTATGGATAGCGAAAGGTGATATTCATAAACAGAGCGACCGTATGCAGGAAGCTTTGCGATGTTATAATATGGCTGTGTCTTTTCGGCCGGATTATTGGCGAGGGCACTATAAAAAGGGTGTAGCCCTATATTATCTCTCTCAATTGGAAGAATCAAAAAACTCACTGGAAGAAGCCCTGGAATTGAAAAATGAAGATGCAGGATCTAATCATTTTATTGGGATGGTATACCTCGCCCAAAATGAGCCCGGAACAGCATATGACTATTTAATTAAGGCATCAGTATTAGATTCCGTAAATGTAGATATATGGTTCCATTTGGGCCAGGCTTGTATGCGTCTTGAAAACTGGTCTGATTCAGAGAAATATCTACAACGATCCACGCAGTTGAACGAACGCAATAAAGAAGCATTTTATTCCTTAGGGCAGGTTTATCAAAAGATAAACGAACCTGATAAATCCCGCCGTTATCTCGCGAGTTTTAAGAAACTGTCTGATTTTGAACAGGAGCGGGATGCATTGTTAACAGAGATCCGTGTTCGCCCGGGTGAATTGCATTTATACAGAAAATTGGCAATCCTGTATGGAGATCACGGTTATGTAGTTGATGCAGCGGAAGTGTGGAAAAAGTCTGCATATCTGGGGGACGAAGAAGCGATAGAGGAGTTAACTAAGCTGAAGAGTATTTTAGAGCAGGATCAAAAATAATGCTTAGCTCATTTATTCTGTTTCAACTGGCATCAGCTATTTTTTTAAGATTTTTTACCCCTGCCGGGCCTGTTTATTACTTTATCATCTTATTACATATTACTTCAGGAGTAGGAATCATATTTATCTTGCTTGTATATGGCGGTAGTAAATCGACACAATTGAACGGGTTGAGTCACACTGTCAGGCGTATGTTAGTAGCGACTTTGTCTTTTGGGCTATTGATAGCCGTTAACGGCCGCTCTGGTACTTTAGGAGAATTAATATTTACGGCTCATGTACTTTCTGCTATAGGGTTTTTGATTTCATTTTTTATTTTGGAGAAAATAAAAACTATAATTCTTTTAAAATATGGGGCAGGAGTTATTGGTATTTTCTTTCTTTTAGTTTCTGCCAATGCTCTTGCTGGATACATAGAGAAAAATAATGTAGCAAGCGAGAAAACCGACTTTTTTCCATCCCCGGCACAGACCGTATCACAGACATATCTGGATCATGCAGCTATTAATCAATCTTTCCGTTGTGGAACCTCAGGTTGTCATCCAGACATCTATTCGCAGTGGCAACAATCTGCCCATCGGTTTTCTTCTTTTAATAATCCATTTTATACAGGCTCCGTAGACTATCTATTAGCTTCCAGTGATTCAACGGCTGTTCGCTGGTGTGCCGGCTGTCATGATCCGGTGATGCTCCACACCGGTCTCTTAAAGGGTAAGCCTGATAAAAACAGCCCGGAAGCACACGCGGGGATTACCTGCGAAGTCTGCCATAATATAGTGGTAAAACCGGACATCACCGGGAATGGGAAATATATCATAGGCGAACCTGATGATTATCCCTTTTCAAGATCCACCGGGCTTTTGTCAAAGGTGAATAACATGCTCATCCGTGTAGATCCGAGAGCACATAAAAAGAATATGCTCAAACCTTTCCATTCGAAAAGTGAATACTGTCTGACATGCCATAAGGTGAGTTTGGATACACCCATCAATCATTACCGCTGGCTTCGCGGCCAGGATGAGTACGATGCCTGGCAGCACAGCGGGGTAAGTGGAAATGCTGTAGCCAGTTTTTATGCCCCGCCTGCACCCCTAAAATGTCAGGACTGCCACATGGCCTATGAAAAATCCCGTGATAAAGGTCACGATGGCGGCCAGGTTCGAGGACATTTCTTTAATGCTGTCAATACGGCTTTGCCGGCACTTCCGAAATCACGGAATCAGAATTGGTTAGAAAGAACAACAGCCTTCATGCAGGATGATAAAATATCTGTGGATCTTTTTGGCATAGTAGACAATAATGGTTTGAATGCACCGCTGGGTGATTGCTATACTTATGTGCCTGGACAGGAATTACAGTTTGAAGTCGTGGTTCGAACAAGAGATATTGGCCATGAATTTCCCGGTGGCACTATTGATTCCAATGAACCGTGGCTCCAGGTGGAAGGTCGGGATCAGTCAGGACATCTTGTGTTTAGCAGCGGTCATCTGGAACCAGATCAATCGGTAGATGCAAGAGCGCACTTTTTTCGGGGACTTCTCTTAGATAAAAATGGGGAATTTATACTCAAACGTAACCCACATGAATGGGTGACAACACTGTATAAAAATACTATACCACCGGGATCCGCTGAAGTAATTCATTACCGCTGGTCGATCCCTCAGGATTTTGATCAATCGGTTAAAATTGTTGTTCACTTGTACTATCGGAAATTCAATCGCAGTATAACGGAAACATTCTTAGAAAACCCAATAGATTTGCCAATTATAACCATGGCAACGGATACTCTTCGCTTGTTACCTGGAACGCCGGATTGCGATCAGGATACGAAAGCTTTCCTGAGGATAAATGATTATGGTATTGGGATGCTTAGACAGAACAATCTGGAAGCGGCACGTCGTGCATTTGAACAGGTTGTAGATATAAACCCTGAATATGCCGATGGTTTTGTAAACCTGGCTCGTATTTTGATCAAGGAGGGAAAATTTACTGCTGCTGAACGTGCTCTTGATAAAGCTATTCAAATAAAAAATGGATTACCTAAAGCATACTATTTCCGAAGCCTGATTCGGAAAAAACAGGGGAATTATAAAGAAGCTGTCAAATTGTTTGAGACAGTGCGTCTCAAATTTCCCAATGACCGTATCTTGCTGAAAGAGTTGGGGCAAACATATTACTTTTTGGAGCAGTTTGACCTGGCCCTGACGATGTTTCATAATGCTTTGCTCATTGATCCGGAAGATACCCAGGCTCACTATAATCTGATGCTTATCCACAAAAAAATAGGGAACCAGGTTAAAGCACGCGACCATCAGAATTATTATTTGAAGTACAAACCGGATGAAGCGGCCCGGGCTATCAGTCAGTCAGCTCGACTTCGATTTCCAAATGCAAACAATGAAGCCCAGTTGGTTCATCATCATGAGCTATAGAAATTGTTATTACGGTTTATAGATGCTGTGATGCTAAATTCGATTCCTCTTTTTCGTTTATGATTTACAGTATTATAAAACAAAAACTCTCGACTAATAAACCTATTCTTTTGGATGGGGGTATTGGGACGGAAGTACTCCGCCGCGGTGTCCGCTGGCGTCAGCATGGTATCGAAGATGCTCCCGATGTCATCCGCGAAATACATGTTGACTATCTAGAAGCTGGAATTGATGTTCTCACCACCCACACCTTCAATTTGACAAAGCGTAATTTTATCAACTTCTTTCGGGATGTGGATCATATGGCTTTGATTGGTGCTCCAGACCTATCAACAAAAGCGATGGAATTGTGCCGTTCCGCAGTGTCTCTGGCGAAAGAAGCATTAACACATACAGACAAGACAGAAATAGTCCCACTGGCCGGCTCCATTTCACCAGTCATGCATTTATTCCGACCTGATCTGTCACCATCTAAAGAGGATTGTTTAACTCATCATAGCGAGTGTGTAAAGGTTTTATCAGACTGTGGTGTTGACTTTATCTTTTTTGAAGGAATGAATAATACCAGGGAAGCTCAGGCAGCTCTGCAGGCAGCCTCAGAGTTCGATCTCCCTGTGTGGATAAGTTTTGTTCCTGGTTTGGATGGAAATTTATTAAACGGTGAATCACTTTTGGATGCGGCGAATCTTGTCCGGAGCCAGGGTGCTGAGGCTGTGCTCGTTTCTGCTGGGAGCATACCTATGATAACGAAAAGTCTGTCCAATATTATTAATGGATCACCCTGTGGCGCCAAGGCGATCATTGGCCGATACAGTCCTCCCAGTTGGAAGCCAGACTTTTATCCCCGCTTCGAAGACACCGATGAAGTATCACCAAGAAAATATGCTCAGGAGGTAAATAGCTGGTTGGATCAAGGTATTCAGATTGTGGGCGGATCCAGTGGAACAACACCTGAACATATCCGAGCTGTACGCAAAGTGATAGGCTAAAACCATGGGCTATAAAGAATTAAAAAGTAAAATAGATGCCCGGCAGTTAACGTTTCTTGATGGTGGTATTGGCACAGAGATACTGCGCCGGGGCTACACCTGGGCCAGCCACCAGCTGAAGAATGAACCAGAATTAAATTTGGAAATCCATCAGGATTACATAAATGCCGGTGCAGATGTGATTACCACCAACACCTTTCAGCTCAGCAAACGTAGTTTTCGAAGTCATTTTGCGAACGATGAACATCTGGAAGCTATAGGTGCCAAGGGACTATTGGACAGGGCCGGTGAATTAATTCATGAATCAGTTTCCCTGGCGGATAAAGCGCGCCGTTCAATGAATCATAATGACACTCTGATTGCAGCTTCCATTACCACTCTGGAGTGGTGTTTTCGCCCGGACCGCAGTCCGGATGCAAAAGAAATATATAATGAATATCTGGAAGAGCTAACAGACTATGCTGATGCTGGCGCAGATATTTTCCTGTTTGAGACATTCAATTCAACTCCGGAAGCAGAGGTAGCAATCAAAGCTGCAAAAGAAATTGGCATACCAGCATGGGTCGCCTTTGTTCCCTATCAGGATGGCCGCCTTCTGGGAGGTCAATCTATGACAGAAGTAGCAGATGCAATGGCTCGAAATGAACCGGATGTACTTTTGTTAAACTGTGCCCCGCCTGATCATATTACCGCAGGTCTGGAACAGCTGGCACCCTTGTGGGACAAACCTTTAGGCGTTTATGCCCATGTGGGCAAATTTAATCCTCCCGAATGGCAGTTCACCGATGAATATAATGCAGATCAGCATCTGCAGGAATGCAAACACTGGCATGATCTTGGTGCGACCGTTATTGGAGGCTGCTGTGGAACAACGCCTGATTATATTAAAAAACTGA
>JYMV01051058.1_pt1 | contig 11017 bp, 9 predicted proteins | sample 338911 | NCBI WGS metagenome assembly JYMV01 (sample SAMN03354496, study PRJNA234377) | hydrothermal vent metagenome | biome: Deep sea; feature: Hydrothermal plumes at the Eastern Lau Spreading Center, Western Pacific Ocean; material: Seawater | place: Tonga | collected 2009 | depth 2000 m m
TTGCACAAAAAAAGATTTCCGGCGAGGTGGGCTCTTCCACCATGCCTCATAAGATCAACCCAATTCAATTCGAAAATGCTGAAGGCAACCTATGTTTGTCCAGCAGCCTGCTTACTCACCTTGCTGCGAAACTAACGATTTCAAGAATGCAGAGAGATTTATCGGACAGTACAACATTGCGCAACCAGGGGGTAGCGTTAGGGTATTCATATTTAGCTCTACGAAACATTTCAAAGGGATTAGGCCGAATTACAATCGATAAATCTAAACTAACTCAGGAGTTAGATAATCATTGGGAGGTGTTGGCAGAGGCAATCCAAACCATATTGCGAAAATCAGGAAATCCTGATGCTTATGAACAGCTCAAAGAGATTGTACGCGGACAATCCATAACTGCTGAAACTGTTACTGGATTTGTTTCCCTTCTTAAAATTTCTAATGCTGATAAAAAGGTGCTTATGAACTTAACACCTGAAAGTTATATTGGCTTGGCTCCAAAATTGGTAGATCTGATCTAATGTGCGGTATAGCGGGTATTTATTCCCATAAACCTGTCGCGGAAGAACTCTACGACAGTATCATCCACCTGCAGCATCGCGGGCAAGACGCGGCTGGCATTATGACCTATGACGACCGCATGCACAAAGAAAAAGGCATGGGGCTCGCCAAAGAAATCTTCAACACTGATAATATGAAATTGCTCACAGGCAATATTGGTATTTCTCATAATCGGTACCCCACCCACGGCGGGTTCAGCCATGGAGAGGTGCAACCATTCTGGACATCCGTCCCCTACGGCATCGCCCTAGCCCACAACGGCAATCTCACTAATTATAATGAACTGGCGGCAGAAGTTACCAAAACAGAAACGCGGTACCTAAACACCACGAGCGATTCAGAGGTTCTCTTACATTTGTTCGCCGATGAGTTGCACCAAGACGTACCCCCCCAGACCAATGAAGAATTTTTTGACCTGCTTTGCGAAGCGGTCACCAAAATTTTCCAAAAAGTAAAAGGCGCTTTTTCCGTCACATCCATTATTATTGGAAAAGGGCTTGTGGTCTTTCGAGACCCCCAAGGGATTCGCCCGCTGGTGAAGGGTGAACGATCTAATGGAAAGGGTATTAAGGATTATATTTTTGCATCAGAAAACACCATGTTTTACGCTTTGGGATATGAGCCTAAGGGAACAGTGCTTCCCGGTGAAATCATTTATGTTCCTGAAAATGGTTCTGTATTTAATAAGCGTTTAGTTAAAAAGGAATTCAATCCCTGTATTTTTGAATATGTGTATTTTGCCCGGCCGGACGCCACCTTAAATGATGTGAGCGTGTACCGAGCGCGCCTGCGGATGGGGCAAAACCTGGCGGTAGCATGGAAAAAAAAGCATCCCGATAAAACACCGGATATTATCATTCCTGCCCCCAGCACTGCTAACACGTCGGCTCTGTCGTTTGCCAATGAGCTGGGTGTTCGCTATTCAGAGGGGCTGTACAAAAACACCTTCATCGGCCGGACCTTCATCATGCCTGCCCAAGCAGAGCGGAAAAAATCTGTGCGTTATAAACTGGTGCCACAAGAAACAGAGATTCGCGATAAGAAAGTGCTCATCCTGGATGATAGCATTGTCCGCGGTAACACCAGCCGTGAGATTGTTCGAATGCTAAGGGACTTCGGTGCAGAAAAAGTGTATTTCGCCAGCGCTTGCCCACCAGTTCAAAATCCATGTTTCTATGGCATGGATATGCCCACTAAGAATGAACTCATTGCCGGAAATATGAATGAAGATGAAATTGAAAAATTCCTGAAAGTGGATGCCCTACTTTACCAGCGGATCGATGATCTGGTGGAGGCGGTGACACGGAAGGGAGACCACCATATTGATATGCCCTGCATGGCCTGTCTGGATGGGAAATATGTGGGAAACGACATTGATGATGCAAAGATTGCCGAGATGGAAGCCATGAGAAATCACGACAGAAACGGGAATTAGCCACAGAGCACACAGGGTTTCCTTTGAAATCTGTAAATCTATCTGAAAAATTCGACAAATTTTCTGATTACTGGGCCCCAAGGGTGATCGCCGAAATGAATGATTACTATTTCAAATTGGTGAAAGTAAAGGGCAAATTTGTGTGGCATACCCACGATGATACAGATGAAACATTCATTGTGCTGGACGGCGAACTGATTATAGAATTCCGGGATAAAACAATAACGCTTAAAAAAGGTGAAATGATTGTTATTCCTAAAGGTGTGGAGCATAAGCCAGCCGCTCGAGAAGAATGTCAAATCATGATTGTTGAGCCTAAGGGCGTTATGAATACTGGTGATGCCGACGACCAGCTCACCGCTGAAAATGATGTCTGGATATAATGAAAAACAAACAAGATAAAAACACCAAAGAAAATGTTTTGGCAGTGGGTGTGAGATTGGGCATTGCTTTTGGGGGGCGCCTATCCCCATTTTTTTGATAAGCTTAATAAAAAATGGATAATAAAATTTTGGTTATCGGTTCCGCCGCCCGGGAACACGCCATCGTCCGGGCTTTGGGTCGCTCACACCAAGAAAAAGAAATTTACTGTTTAGCTTCGAACATGAATCCCGGTATTGCCGAAATCTGCGATAAACTGACAGTGGGCAATATCAACGATCCTAATTTTGTGATGAGTTATGCCAAAGAAGCGAGGGCGACGTTGGCCATTATCGGGCCGGAAAGTCCCTTAGCTAAGGGGGTCGCCGATGTCCTGTGGGGTGCAGGCGTGAAAACTGTTGGACCGAAAAAAGACCTGGCCCAACTGGAAACATCCAAAGCGTTCACCCGTGATCTGTTGAAAGCATACAATATCCCCGGCGGACCGAAATACCAAACCTTTGATTCAATGGATGGTGTGGTAGAATTCTTAAACGAGTTGGACGAAAATTATGTGGTAAAATATGATGGACTCGCCGGTGGCAAAGGTGTGAAAGTTGCGGGGGATCATTTGCATACCCACAATGAAGCAATAGCCTATTGCAATGAATTGTTGGACGGTGGCGGTGAATTTGTTATTGAAGAAAAATTTGTGGGGGAAGAATTTTCACTGATGAGTTTTTGCGATGGGAACAATTTAAAACATATGCCGGCGGTCCAAGATCATAAACGAGCCTACGAAGGAGATAAGGGGCCCAACACCGGCGGGATGGGAACCTATTCTGATGCCAATCATGGGTTGCCATTTTTGACCGATGATGATATTGCCCAAGCCCATGCCATCAACATATCCACAGCAAAAGCACTGAAAGATAAATTCGGAGAAAGATACACGGGCATCCTTTATGGTGGATTCATGGCCACAGTAAATGGCGTAAAGCTGATTGAATACAACGCCCGATTTGGAGATCCGGAAGCCATGAACGTACTCTCTCTTTTGGAAACCGATTTTATTGATATTTGTGTCGGCATTGTGGAGGGCACCCTGGATCAAGTTGATGTCCGATTTGCAAACAAGGCCACTGTGTGCAAATATGCTGTTCCGGAAGGCTATCCGGACAGCCCCGTGAAAGGTGAACCCATTGATGTGTCTGGCATTTCTAATCCTGACGGATTGTTCTACGCTTCGGTTGATATTCAAAATGGACAATTGGTGGAAGCGGGTAGCCGAACCCTAGCTGTGGTGGGTATGGCCTGTTCTATTTCTGAAGCAGAAGCTGCTGCAGAAATAGAGGTGTCGTCTTTTAAGGGTCCATTGTTTCACAGGACAGATATTGGGAAGGATGAGGTTATCCGGAAACGTGTCGACCATATGAATTCATTACGATGATAAAATTAGGTGTTATCGGCTCAACAAATGGTACGGATTTGCAAGTTATTCTGGATGCCATTGGGTCGGGTAAATTAAATGCTGAAGTGTCGGTGGTGCTCTCCAATCAAAAAAATGCTTATATCCTTGAGCGGGCGGAGAATCATAATGTGCCGGTGGTGTTTACTTCCCATAAAGGAAAATCTCGTAAAGAATTTGACGCTGAATTAACAGCCGTTCTTCAGGAACACGGTGTGACTCTGGTGCTACTCATTGGTTTTATGCGAATCTTATCAGCTGAATTTTGTCGCAGGTGGCAAGACAGGCTGTTGAATGTGCATCCGTCCCTTCTTCCAAAATACGCCGGTGGTTTGGATACCAATGTTCATGAAGAAGTGCTGAAAAATGGGGATCCTGAAACGGGGTGTACGGTTCATTTCGTTACGGATGAAGTAGACGGGGGGCCGATCTTAATTCAGAAAGAATGTAATGTGGAGGCTCATGACACTGTGGAAACACTGAAAACGAAAGTGCAAAAATTAGAAGGTGAAGCTTTCATAGAAGCAATACAATTAATAGAAAACAATTCTCATGTTAGATAATCCTACATTAAATCAAAACCCAATTAAAATTAATCGAGCTCTCATTTCCGTCTTTAACAAAACAAGCATCTTGGAGCTGGCCCAAACCTTACATGAACTGGGCATAGAAATTTTATCCACCGGTGGGACGGCCAAGACCTTACGCGACGCAAACATTCCTGTCACCGATTTGAGCGGTTATACCCAATTTCCGGAAATCATGGACGGCAGGGTGAAGACCATCAGCCCCCTGGTGGAAGGTGGAATTCTCGGCCTGCGGGACAAACACAGCAATGATGCTGAATCGAATCAAATTCAATGGATCGATCTGGTGGTCTGCAATCTATACCCATTTTCTGAAACCATTTCTCGGGAAGATTGTGACTTGGCTCTGGCACTGGAAAACGTGGATATTGGTGGAGCAACCATGATTCGCTCCGCAGCCAAGAACGTGGGTTGGGCTTGCGCTGTAGTAGACCCGGCTGACTATTCCACAATCATTGATGAATTAAAATCTAATGGTGAATTATCTTTTAAAACACGAAAACAACTCTCAACAAAGTCGTTCGGCCACACAGCGAAATATGACGCCATAATCCATAATTATTTAAAGGATGAAATACTGTCAGAAGATTTTTCAATCACATTTGAGAAACATTCTGAAATGCGGTATGGAGAAAACCCGCATCAGTCAGCTGCTTCCTATAAGGTCCCCGGCAATGAAGAACGAAACATTCTCAATGCAACAATCCACCAAGGTAAAAAACTTTCATACAATAACATTATAGATGCGGATGGGGCCTTAGCTTGTGTTCGTGAATTTGAACAGCCAGCTTGTGTTGTGGTAAAGCATTCCAACCCGTGTGGCGTGGCAATTGGTAAGAATTTGTTAGACGTTTATACACGTGCTTTTAATGCAGATTCAATTTCCGCCTTTGGCGGTATTGTCGCCTTTAATCGAGCCTGTACAAAAGATATAGCGGTTGCCATTAGCAAGGTGTTTGTAGAAATTGTGTTGGCACCATATTTTGAGCCAGATGCGTTAAGTATCTTTACAAAGAAAAAGGATCTCCGTATTTTGGAGGTTGGTGAGTTTGGGGAACGTCAACCCAAGCTAGAGGTTCGGAATATAGATGGCGGACTATTAGTTCAGGATGTAGATACCAAAATAATATCACGAGATGATTTAACCGTTGTAACAGACAAACAACCAACTGATGAAGAAATCGAAACAGCTTTGTTTATATGGAAAGTTCTGCGTCACGCAAAATCCAATGGTATACTTATAGGAAAAAGCAACACCTCTGTCGGTCTTGGTGCTGGACAGGTGAGTCGGGTGGATGCTGTCAATATGGCATTACGAAAGGGGGGGGAGAAGGTTAAGGGTGGTGTGCTGGCCTCTGATGCCTTTTTTCCGTTTAGAGATAGTATTGATGCCATCAGAAACACCGGTATTTCAACTGTAATTCAGCCTGGCGGATCTATTCGAGATCAAGAGGTTATTGATGCTTGCAATGATTATGGGATCGCCATGGTTTTCACTGGTATTCGCTGTTTTAAGCATTAACCAGATTAATAATAATTTGTAATAATACCATCTACATTTAATTTTTCCAGCCAACGTTTTCCCGGACGACTGTCAATGGTCCACACATTCACGGCTTGTCCCCGTTTGTGGGCTTGTTTTACGAGTGCCCTGGTGATTATCCCTCCCTCCGGGTGAAGACAGTCCGGGTGAAAAAAATTAATTGCCCAAAGGTATTTTGTCGATGTAAACAAATATCCTGTAATAATATTCGGGGTAAATAGTTTCATTGCCCAAATAGCAACCGGATTAAATGTTGATATAATTGTTTTTTGAGTAATCTTTTTTGACTTTATCATCTTGGCAACCCTCACTGCAGTACCAATGCTCAACAAGTTGGTTGGTTTTATTTCAATGTTCACCAAAACATTTTGAGGAAGTTGTTTTAATACATCATACAGCATAGGTATTTCGCTGGTTTTCGTTGGGTGAGAATATATGCCTGTTTTCACCAATCTGGCTTTTTCATAGTTTGTTTCATCGAGAAACCCCTGTCCATTAGTTTCTCTTTCCAAATCAATATTATGTGAACACACAACTGCTTTGTCCTTGGTGCTACACACATCAACTTCAATAGCCTCGAAACCTATGTTAATCGCATTTTTGAATGATTCTAGCGTGTTTTCAGGAATGGTAAACGGTGTTCCCCTGTGGCCAATAAATAGTGGCGATGAACCAAAAATATTTTTTGTATCAACAGGTTCCCAGAGGAATATGTATCTGATAACTACACCTATCGCAATAATTGTAAAAACCAAACCCACTACTATTGCTCCGGAACTAAAACCAAACGTTTATAATTATCGCTTTCTCTAATAAATTTCTCATCAAACGTAGTGATCCGGTACCTTCCAAAATGATAAAGCTTTGCCTGGTCACGATAGTGCGGACTGTTATAAAGACCAGACTGTCCGGTGGGTAAAACCATGTTTGTTCTGTTCAGGTTGCTAAAGTCTACAATTCTACGCATGGAAGCACCTGCTGTTTGTTTGAACGGTTTGTTGAATGAGTATCCTCCGGCATTGGGGGTCTTGTCTGACCCCCCTGACGGGAAGGGGCCCACATTAAATTTAAACAACCAGTTTAAAATCTTTATTTTTCCCAAAACATGGGGGTGGGTCAGGCTGTGTTCGTTCCCCCACTGCCAGCTGGTGGGGTTAGGTCCAACCCGATCTTCCAGTTCATTCACAGCCTCTTCCAAGGACCTTTTCAGGATTTCATCTCTTGATTCAACATATTTTCCCGTCCGAACATCATCAAACCAAGTAGATTTATTTTTTTTTAAAATATCTCGCAAGCTCCTTGAGTGTAGATATTTCAATCCTATAAATGCCTCTAAATAATGTTTACCAAGCAAAGCCATTTCGTCACCATAGATGTTTCTAATCAGTTTGTTTATTGCTGAATGAAATAACAATGCCGCGGAAGATTTTATTGATTCCTCGCCTTTCCAGTTTTTTAGCAGCCTATAGGCCTCTTTTAAATTTTTTCTTTCTGTTCCAGCCTCTGTCGCTAAAAAATATGGGGTGATTTCCCGGGCAAAGAGTGACGTAACATCTAATTGTATTGACTTCATGTCTTGAACCGTGGCATTGTCAAGTGATTGAACTCTTTCCAAAATCCGTTGAGCCCTGCTCGGGTCAGCCCAAAGCCCAGAAATATAATACTGAAACGTATTATCAATGATTTTGTTATTTGCAGTAACAATGTAGCCCTGTTCTGGGTTCAACAAATAGGGCATTTCAACAAACGGCACCTTTCCAAACCAATCGTATGTGGGATCATGGCCTGGCCTTGGAATCAGGCTTTCCCCCTTTTTCCGGAGAGGTATATACACCGCAGGCCGCCAGCCTATATTCCCATGAACATCTGCATAAATCATGTTTTGCCCCGGAACACCAAACAGGCTTGTGGCCTCAGTAAAATCCTCCCAATCTTTCATGAGATTAAGCTTAAAAAAACCCTCAATTTCACTTGTGAGCCAGTGCCCTGTCCATGCCATTGATACTGCTGTTTCTTGTCCTTTTAAAAGCGGATGAATATCGCTGATTATAGGACCATGATGTGTCATTCGAATGACAACAGTTGTGTCGCCGCCTTCTTTAAGGGGAATGGTTTCCTTGATTAATTCTACGTCCAACCATTCGTTCCCCTTTTTATATTTGTTTGGATTATCAGGATGCATTGTTTCAACAAAAAAGTCTACGTCATCTACCATGCTGTTAGTAAATCCCCAGGCACATGTTTCGTTTTGTCCGATAATAGGGACCGGGATTCCTGCTATACATACACCACTAACATTGAACCTGCCTCCCTTTAGGTGCATTTCATACCACCTTGCTGGTTGAGTAAAATCCAGATGAGGATCATTTGCCAAAAGGGGCTTCCCAGTTTCGGTCAGTGTACCCGAAAGCACCCAGCTGTTAGAACCGATGTTTGGTGATCTAAAGTGTAAAAGATCTCGAATAAAAAATTCGTTTTCTAGAATTTTGTCATAAACGATTTTTGTCTCTTCTTTTTTAAGGTGTTCTGATATTTTTGGTTGTGTTTCACTATATCCGGGATAGATTTCGGCAAGCTTATTCATTCCAAAAAACTGTGCTACAGCACCATAAATAATTTCTGCTTTCCATGAAGATTGAAGCTCGTGCGCCAACATCCGGGCATATCCAACAACATCAGATGGTTGCCAGTACTGTGGTTTTATACCTAAAATTCGGAACTCCAAGGGCAGATCATCGCTAGTCTCGTCGATCCAAAAGTTGATTCCTTGACAAAAGGCTTCCATTATCTTTTTGGTTTTCAAATCCATCTTTTCTGTTATTTTTTTTGAAATGTCATGAATCCTCCACGTACGTAAATAAATATCTGCAGAAAGATATTCGTCTCCCAACATAGATGCCAACTCTCCCCTAACAGCATTTAAAACCATGGACATTTGAAACAATCTTTCCCGTGCCGCAATATATCCTGCAACTAAAAACAGATCTTCTTCGTTGTTTGCAAAAACATGTGGAACTCCAAATTGATCTGTAAATACTTCTACTGTATCCTTTATTTTTGTCATGGGGACTGTTCCCTCATACACTGGCAATTCTTGTGTGAGGAGTATCCTTATCATCACAAAACCAAAGAGCCCTAAAGAGAAAAGAAATAAAAGGGTTTTAATCGAACGCTTGATTCTTAGTTTCGTCGGTTATTCAACTTTAAATTGGAATTGAAATATTCCTTCCTCTGCGACAACAGGAACCAATCTAATGAAAGAGATTGAGACTTCCTTTTCAAGTTTTGTAAACAATCTAATCCCTCTTTTAAAAACCCGGGGGTGAATCGTTAAATAAAGATGGGTTAAATAGGAAGAAAATTTTGAATAGGTTTTTCCTCCCCCGATAACAAAACATCGTTTTTGATCAATTCTTCTCAAAATATCCGCTGGATCATCTGTTCTATTAACAACAATCATTTCCCTACCTGGCAAACCATCACTCAGCGTTTTATGCGTATTTGAACCCATAATAACTGGAAAGTTCTCAGTTTGTTTTTTAAATAAAGGCCGATCTTTAGACCATAGTATTTTCTCTCTGCTGTGCCTTGCTATGTAACCATTCACAGTAACGGCAGCAATCCCGATTACCTCAAGGGTTTTTTGGGGGGGGCTATCTTTTTTTTTGTGTATGATCAAGGGCCGTCAATATCTTGTGCTCTAAAAAATCGCGGTGAATATTTGTTGCTGTATTAGGTCGTGATCTTTTAGAAATCAATTTCAAAACATCTTTAAGATTTTTCAGGGCAGATGCTTGTGATAAATAATCATAAGAAGACTCTTTTTGCAGCCCTGCAATTGTAATCAATCTATTGACATATTCAGCCTGAAGATTTTGCCTAAAGGTATTAACCGCGGTTTTTGAATCTTCCTGAAACACTGCGTTTGTCAGGTCATTCAACATTTCGTTGAGCGTATATTCATTTCCATACAACTGTGAGTCACTTAGTCTTTTTAAAACATTTACGTGAACTAAATGATTCAAAGCCGATTTTTGAATACCCAGTATTGTTTCGTGGATTTTTGGATCCTCTGTTTTTCCAAAAAAATCAAAACCACGCCTTTGCTGTTGAAGATAATTACCAAGAGCCTCTGGTATTTGAAAAGAATTTGGTGAAAACAAGAGATTCTCTAAAACATACATTGCATATTTTTGCGTTTCATAGGAAACAGGCTCATACGGTAAGGCGGCACCTTCTTGTCCAACAAAAGAGCGGTCAACATAAACACCCCCAACAAACCGGGAAACTGTCGCTACTGAATTTCTATATTCTCTGAATAAAATATAAAAAGCATCTCTCAGTCTGTGGTACGATTCTCCATCAATTGCATATTTCTTGCTCAGACCCTCCATAAGAATATTTATTAATGCAATTCTTCTCTCTGAATATTCAATCGGGTTGTTTGACATGTCGCCTATCATTACTCTTGGGTCTATCCCCTTTCCTGGCGATCTCATATCATCAGCATCATTACCAAAAAGAAGTTCTGGGTTAGAAGACCGGGAAAGAATTTTATCTAATCTGTTTTTTTCCTTAACCAGGCCCTTAACTGATGGTGAATACCCAAACTCAACAGCCCAATCATCATAGGTACCAGGCACAGTTGAATAATATTGTCCTTGTTTTTCAGTGTCCAACGACAAATTTACTGGAGTGTAGTCCATGACAGATCCTGTAAGACCAACCCTCTCTGTAAGCTCTTTGTTGTGAATATCAACATTGTTATGAAGGTGGCTGGACTTGAAATTGTGGTTTAGTCCTATCGTATGTCCCACCTCATGAAGCACCAGTCGAACCAAAGACTGTTGTATCAGTTCTTTTTTTAACAAATTTTCATTACTTTCAAAATTTAGAGCAGTCATTCCAAATAAATTTCCCTGATGAATAAATTCTCCGGCACTACATTTATTTACATCCTCATCAAACAGTTCCGGTTTGTATAGAAAATCATATTTTACACGGTTTGTGAAATAAATATATTCCAGCATAATGTCTGCACCTAGTATTTCACCCGTTCTTGGGTT
>JYMV01015065.1_pt1 | contig 11015 bp, 11 predicted proteins | sample 338911 | NCBI WGS metagenome assembly JYMV01 (sample SAMN03354496, study PRJNA234377) | hydrothermal vent metagenome | biome: Deep sea; feature: Hydrothermal plumes at the Eastern Lau Spreading Center, Western Pacific Ocean; material: Seawater | place: Tonga | collected 2009 | depth 2000 m m
ATTTATTGCTGGTATAGTAGAAAACATGCCAGATGAATGGTTACGTCTAACAACCCATCGACTAGATATTTATAATGAAAATTTGGCTAAAAGTCAATTTTTATCGCAGTTCGAAAATTTGTATAATAACAACATCACAAATACATCTGCGCTTAAGGAGTTGCCTACGGCCTACGACTATATTCGCTTAGGCCATCCCTTATCCTCTATACTTGAATGGGCAGTTGCTAAATTAAATAAATTAAAAGCTGAAAATGTAATCAGTTTTTCCTCTAAGACAATGCCTTTGCTAGCCGTGCTAAGAAAAAACGCATTAGAAGGTAAAAACACCCAAATCGTCTATATAGATCAATTACCCGAATTTTTTGATGCTGATCTAGTACGACGTATTTATGGTTATAATTTTGACCTAAAACAAATTGAAGATGTACAAGCAATCCCTGCGTTTAATGGAAGTACCATCTTTATTTCACAACAGCATGAAATAGGTGATTTAATTCTTAATACCAAAATTGACTTTTTTGTTGGTTTATATGGAGACCTTGGAAGTATTATAGCCATTAATGGCGAACATAACGATCCTTATATCTCAGCGATTCAGCATGTAAGACGAAGAGAGAGCATTGCGATGACACCAAATAACACGCTTATCGCCCTACAACAGCTAACAGGGATGTCGGCAAGTGCTCCTCGATCAACAACTGTCAAAACCGACAAAACACTCGTAGTAAACGCTATTAAAACAATAACCGGTTCAAACGGAAAGGCTCTTGTCGCTTCAAGTGGCCTTTCGATGCAATATGCCATTGTTATGGGACTTATCCACCATGCCGTAACAAATCATAAAGGAAAGGCTATAAAAATTGTAGTTCCTCCCAATTGCTATGGAGGTACTAATGATCAGGCAAGACGCGTTGCTGATGGTATTGAAAATGTTGAGGTTCTCGACCTGGCAGTCGATGGTGGTCATGATATGGTTCAAAGTATTGATGCTATTTTAGATCGCATCGCAAATGAGGATGCCGTCCCCTATATCATCGCCGAAATCCCAACCAACCCAAGGGTCGAGGTTCCAGATCTTATAAAGTTAAAAGAGGTTTTAGGCAAAGTACGTTCAACGCCGACCGGTGAACACGCTATCGAACCCGTTTTTATATTAGATCAAACATTTTGTCCTAACGTACACTTTTTAGGGGAAGGTGAAATTTTATCATCGGTGAAAACCATTGCCTATGTAAGTGGATCCAAATTTCCAAGCGGCGGAAGATGTACCGCTGGATATAGTGTTGCCAGTAAAAAAGCAGAAGGCTTAATGGAAAAAATAGCATTACATCTTAGGCTGTGTGATAATGAAGCGACCGACCTCCAATTGAAAATATTGGCAGAACAATTACCGTCTATGAACCAGAGAATTCAAGATGCTTATGAGAATACGCGAGAGTTCGTAAACTTTATCAAAGCAACCTTGCCGGAGGCAAAGATAAATTTCGTTTCAGACGCCTTGGCAGCACAAGGATTTACTCCTTCAGTGTTTTCACTGGATCTGCCCACGAAAGGGAAAACCGATGAAGAACGGGAATTATATAAAAGAAACTTAAATCATAAGTTGATCAATCTAATGATTACAGAAATCCCAAACGAAAGCAAACATTGTGTAAGCTATGGGCAATTACAAGGATGTTACTGGACCATCCCTGCCACATCCACCCAAGGAACTACGAAAGAAAGTGACAAGGACTATATCGCCCGTGTAGCACTTTCACCCAATATGGACCTTGAACTACATAAGAAAGTCTTTTTAGATTTTGCTGAAAAAATCTAAATGTGTTGTTGGCCTATTTCTATATAATATGTTTTGGTCGCAATTAAATTATCAAAGATTCATGGCGACCATCGAAAGCCTTAAAATTCCGAACTGAAAGTTGTAGGAGGATCCATTAGTTTTCTGTCTATCCTTCTTTTCTTCGGAAGAATATGTACATTGTATTCTACAATGGTTCGCTACGGTCGACCGTAAGAGCTATAATTTTAAAACGTAAGCTAGTTGAAATACAATGGTATATGAAGCAGGAAATTCAAAACTATCATAAAACCTTATCCCCACTTGACCAACAAATTTGCGACTTGCTCGCAACATTGATCATCGCAGAATTACCCGAAGCTACGAGTAAGATCTGGCATTCACATCCGGTTTGGTTTCTAGACGACAATCCAATTGTAGGTTACAGCAAACAGAAAAAAGGAATTAGGCTGATGTTTTGGAGTGGTGCAGACTTTAACGAAGCAAGCCTGAATGTCAAAGGAGAAAAATTTAAGGATGCTTCTATTTTCTATAACAATATTGAGGAAGTACAAGAATCTGAAGTAACAAGATGGTTGCTAAAGTCTAAAGAAATACAATGGGATTATAAAAATATAGTGAAAAGAAAAGGCCGATTAGAGAGAATAAATTAGTGTATTAAAGCCAAACCAATCTGATAATGACAAATCATAGCGAAATACAAAGCACAGACTGTGGTAGGATTGGCATTTATTACTTAAAATCGATTTGGAAGTACTATCAACAGCTAAGAAACAATCATTCCGAAGTAACAAAAATAGAATGGAAATACATAAACGGTGTTTTTAATGCGTTAGGAATTGGCACCGAATTTTACCACATGGAAGTAGCCCAAACACATCGGATACGCCAAGAATTGTTCAATATAAAAACTATCAACCAATCGACTTGGAGTACCAGACCGAATGGATCTAAACTAATTAGTAAGCAAGCCGTCGTAAGCCAATTTCTCGAAATAATGGCAGAAAACCAAAAATCTAAACCTGCAATCACATTTCAAATTTGAATAATTATTGTACTTTAGACTTGATTCAACGTAACTAAACCACAATATGATGAAATTACTTTTCAATTTAGCAGCAATCCTTTTCTTTACCATAACGGTCTCAGCACAAGACGGACTATACATAAAGTACGAAACTCAAATATCTGGTGGTAATGAAGAAAACGAAATGATGGAAATGATGATGACTGGCAGTACTATGGAGCTAGCCATGAACAAAGATAGATCTTGGGTTAGAACAACTATGGGCGCTATGATGAACATGGAAATGTCTATGGACGTTAAAACGAATGTAATGACCATGTATATGTCCGGTATGATAGGTGATATGGCTTTTAGAGGAAACCCAGATGAACTTGATGACGATCAAGACGAGCCGGAAATGGATATTCAGCTTATCGATCAGACCAAAAAAATAAATGGAATTACCTGTAAAAAAGCAATAATCACAGATGAAGAAGGAAACAAGTCGGAGTATTGGTATACAGAAGACTTTAAACGTCCGGAAGGCGTAAAACAAATGCCAAATCAGGTCCCGGGACTTTGCCTAGAAATGATTTTGAAGATGCAAGAAGGACTAACCATCACGTACACCTGCATTGATTTTAAAGAAAATGTCGACATGTCAAACTACAAGATAAACATCCCGGATGGTGTCGAAATACAAAGTCTGGATGAAATGAGTAACATGGGAATGGGCAACTAATGAGTTTTTTACAATAGCAACCCTTGCGCTTTTATTACATTAGCATTCCGAAGAAAACAGATGCCTACACCCACCACGTATTTAAAATTACCTTTTCAATTTGATCGAGAAAAACTTCAGCACGACCTATCGTTGATCACTGCCGAAAATTGGATCTCTCATTTTAATGCAAACGGTTATAGCGGAGACTGGAAGGCAATTTCATTGTATGCGCCTCATGCAGATGAAGCTAATATATACGCACACTCCACAAATTTTACAGCATTAGCCGAAACGAACGAATTGAAAGAATGCCACTACTTTAAACCGGCATCATAAATCGAACAACGATGAAAACCGCTCCAATAGCATTACTGCTTTTTTGCGCCTTGTTTCTTATAAACTGTGGAGCGAACAAGGATTCGACTCAGCAAAATATTTTTAGATATATCGATCTGTATCGCTTCGGAAAAATTGAACTTGGTGACGAGCTTTCCAACTTGCAACATCTAACGATAGGCAAGGATAACAGGTATTTCTTAAAAGACAATGTTTTTGGTGGCGCAGAAACGATAGAGCTCATACCCGATCGTGCAGGGAAGCTAACGCATTTAATTTTCGCGTATGGACCCGGTATTAATACCGACTCACTTATTAAAGAATATAAGTATTTAGGGGCGTATAAAAATAAAAATGGCAGCGCTGTGTGGAAAGATCAGTTCACCCGATTCGAGATCTATACGCAAAGCGAAAATAGCCGTCTCCATACGTTTTCAAAACTTACCGATCTGCAGGGTAAGGAATAAGCTCCAAAGGAATGGCAACAATTTTAGTGTTGACTTCAATATTCTAAAGCATCAATTAATTAAAAGTCATATCTTTAGAAAAACGTATCTTCTGTGATCAAATTTTTCCGAAGAATTAGACAGAAATTAATTTCTGAAAACAAATCCTCCGTTCCGGCAGGTAGGTTCAGTAAATATCTCCTATATGCGATTGGAGAGATTGCACTCGTTGTAATTGGAATCCTTATCGCACTACAGATCAACAACTGGAATGAAGCCAGAAAAGAACGAAAGGTCGAAGCTTCTATTCTCGCTAATTTGCTCGAAGATCTAAAAGCGGCAGAGGCTTATTCGTCAACCTATATTGCAAGCGAACAAAAGTATTTAGACATTATAGAAACCATCCTTAATACCGATTCCATTCACCCTATTTTAAAAGATGAGGCAAAAACCATCGAATATTTCAACAAAGCATTTTGGGATTTTGAAATTCAGGTACCGGTGATCAACACCTACTCAGACCTCAAAAATGCAGGTAAAATTGCAATTATTAAAAACCCGATAATTCGAGACCGACTCAGTGTTTTAAATGCAAATATCATTAATCTCGACCGACTTATTCTCGACAGGATGAACGTGCATCAAATTAGGATTGATGAGATCTGTGTGGAAGAAGTGAACTTTCTTCACCTACTTAAATTTAAATTGCCCGATTATAACATTTCGTTAGGTCCGTCGAATAATTATGTAGAAATCATGAACAAACCCAAGGTGCGAAATCTAATGGGCATTAAATCGGTGCTTACCAATGAAGCCCTGGGTTATCGAAAAAACTTACACAACGAGATTCAGTCTATTATCCGCTTAATTCATACTGAACTGGACCAAACGCAAACAGCTTCTAACAACAATGCTGTTTCAAATCGAACCGTTACTTCAATGTGATGATCAAATTCTTCCGAAGCATTAGAAAAAATTAAGCTCCATAATTCAATACTAAAATAACCCACCTAAAAACAACTCGATCGTATGAAACTAGTAAAGAACGTAATGAAGTGGATCTGCTACATCCTATCCATTCCGGTAGCGTATGTGCTCATTTCTTTACTATTATCTGCAATTACGATCGATCGCGAATTGGAAAAGAAGAATTACGAGAAAACCATCTACTTGCATACCAATGGTGTTCATTTAAACATTATTGTACCAATCGCTCAAATGGATACTCTTCTGTTATCCAACCTAAAACACAAAGAAAATGATGTATATCTGGGCTTTGGCTGGGGCGATGAAAATTTTTATATCAACACACCAACCTGGAGCGATCTAACCATAAACAATGCGTTCAAAGCCATGTTCTTAAAAAGTCCAACCTTACTTCATATAACGCGGTACCAAGAAAAACGGCACAATTGGGTACAAATTGAAGTGAGCGAATCAGAGTTTGAACAATTGAGTTTGTATCTGTTAAACACTTTTCAAACGAACGAACAGGGTGAAAAAATAATCTTGGAGGATATGGGGTATACAGCAACCGATGATTTTTACAAGGCCAAAGGCAACTACACCTGTTTTAATACTTGCAATAGCTGGGTAAATACCGGCTTCAAAGAAAGTGGTTTAAAAGCATGTCTTTGGACGCCGTTCGACTTTGGGCTACTGAACAAATACGAATAAGCGCATCGCGCTCCTACCCCACTATCAAGTGAATATGTATGTAGAATAATTGAAAATTGAACTAGAAAATTCTAACAAATTTAGTATACTATAGTGTAAAGACAATCGGTGTAACTTGGACTCGAACAAATTAAAAAGGACGATAGGATTAATGCCGGCTACTTCCATCGGGTTGGGAGCTATGTTGGGAGCAGGTATTTTCGTTTTTCCGGGATTGGCCGGAGGTTATGCAGGTTTTGCGGCCATAATTTCATTTTTAATTGGCGGGATCATCGCGTTACTTACCGCGGCCTGCACCGCCGAATTAGCTACAGCTATGCCGCAAAGTGGTGGTGGCTATTTTTTTATTTCAAGGTCCTTTGGTACATTTTGGGGTACGATTACCGGGATCTCCCAATGGGTAGGATTGATCTTTGCCTGTGCTTTCTATCTTGTTACCTTCGGTAAATATGCATTAACATTTTTACAAGATTTAAATATTGGCTGGGATACGAATGCAAAGCTCATCTCCTTTTGTTTTGTTGTTGTCCTACTTATTATCAACATTATTGGAACAAAGAAAGTAAGTCGGTTTCAAAACATGATGGTGATCACACTTACAATAATCTTGGTGCTAATTTTTAGCTATGGGATAATCGACTATTTTGAGGTAAAAAATAAAACTTCGCCAATTTCCGAATTAGCACCCGCCGGCACGCTCTCTATCTTTACAACTACAGCCTTGATTTTTACTTCTTATTTAGGGTTTGTTCAAATCGCGAATATTGGAGCAGAAATTAAAAAACCGAGTAAGAACTTATCGCGATCCTTGATTGGTAGCGTTCTGATAGCAATGGGCTTATATATATTTATTATGACCGTCTGCGTGTTAACCTTTTCGCAGGAAGAGTTAAAGCAGTTTGGCGAAACCGCTACTATAGAAGTAGCTCGTAAAATAGTGGGGAATTGGGGAAATATCATCGTCCTATTCGCCGGTTTACTAGCAGCACTTTCCAGTGCCAATGCTTCGATTATTAGTGCTTCAAGAGGTGTGTTTGCGCTTAGTAAAGACCGTGTAATTAGCAAGAGTACCAGCAAGATCAATACACGATTCGGTACGCCTCACATTGCTCTAATATTCATTACGGTTCCAGTGGCTGTTTTGTTGTTCAAGAGTAGTTTGGAAGTTTTTGCAGAGGTCGCGTCCTTTTTACATTTAATTATTTACGCCGGCATTTGTTTTTCTGTCCTCAAACTTAGGACTAAAAATCCGGCATGGTACATTCCCTCATTCCGAATTCCTGCAGCGAAATGGGTAGCGACAATTGGTGCCCTTAGTTGTTTGACCTTAGCCGGCTTTATGCAAAAAGAATCCATTCTAATAAGCATAGCTGTATTGTTTTTTGCCATTGTCTATTACCTCATTTTTGTAAGGAGAAAAGATCTCAAACTAAATACGCCCAAGCCACCACATATAGACGCTGCCTTTTTTAATCCGAACGTATTGATTCCAGTGGCTATTTCTGAAGAAAAGAAAGAAGCGCCAAAGGCAATTTTAGAAGCCTTACCTGATTCTAATTTATTGTTACTGGGGTTTAAAGAGATTCCGGAGCAAACTCAAGCGGAACAATCGGAAGAAGAATTTGGGGAAGAAGCCGAAGCCAAACTTGCTAAAATTCGAAGTCAATTAGAAGATTCACAGATTAATTTCGATACTAAATTGATCTTTAGTGATACCATGGAATCACAACTAATACAATTTATCGACGAAGCCGATCTACAGTTTATCTTAACCCTAAAACCACTTTCAGAATTAAACCAAATAGCAATCCCAATATTCCACGTGACGCAGATAAACAGGAAGCTAAGTACGATCTTATACACTCTTCAAACGAACAAGTCGATTAAAATTTTTGTGTATTTATTTCTGAAAAATGATGAGGACACATCCAGTGAAGAATCACTAAAACGAGCCATTGAAAAACAATTTGGCTTAGTAGGGGTCACGATTCACAACTATAAAACGATTGCTAAGGAAAAGACATCCTCAATACAACTCATTCAGAATATTTCTGAGAAAACTGATCTTGTCGTGTGGTCTGAACCCTCCAATTTGCAGCGAGACCTTTTGGTAAACATCATACTTGAAAAAGAGTCGGTGAAGCTAACCACCCCTACGCTCATGATCTTAAACAAAGAATAAAAGCTATGGGTGTTCCTAATTTTAATTACTTTTAAAAAGTTGTACAAATTGACGGAGCCCTTATGAAATTAGATCTACATTGTGAAGCTTATTATCTAAGATCGTTCTTGAACAAGACCGAAAGCGAAGCGCTTTATCAAAACCTAATTAATAACAAAGAACTAATCCAGCCATTTGCGTTAGAATTGTCGAACGGTGAATGCTATGAAGAAAGCTATGGTAAATTCATGTTCGTTGATAAAAACTTAGCTGTCCAAGGGCGATTTCCCGCTGCTATTTGGGGTTCCAATGCGGAGTGGTCGTTAGCTATGTACACCATAAAAGAACGCGTATAAAACGTCGTGGGGCATCAATTTCAAACCTGTGTATGCTTTTATTATCCCGATGGTAATTCGGGTGTAGATTATCACTCAGATTAGGTAGCCTATGGTGATACGAATGTGATCGCCTCTGTGAGTTTGGGCCAAGAACGCCTTTTTAATTTGCGAGAAAAAGCCACACAAAAGGAACACGAATTGTTACTCCACCAAGGCAGTTTATTGAACATGGGTGAGGGTTGCCAAGAATTGTACGAACATGCCTTGCCTTTAAATCCGGAGTACAAACAACCTCAGATCAACTTAACATTTAGAAAATTTGGTTTTGGGAATTAAGAAGCACTGAATATGGGTCTTCTTCGGAAAAGCACTCATTTTTTTTTGTAAAGCCGTAAGATGCAGCTTGTTCGGTTAAAACAATTCCCATCGAAAATAAAAAATATCGTACCTTCAACTCGCCAATGAAATTATAAAGGTATTTGATTTCGGTTGTGTTTAAATTTTATCACTTTAATCCTATTTATTTCTTTTAGATGAAACAATTTTACTTGTCTTTACTTCTACTTTTTTTTACCGCTGTATTCAGTAATGCCGGTTATTCACAATGTGATGAAGTTACCGTAGAGAGCCTATCGAACCCCGGCCCTTACGAAGTGGCAACTCTAACTGAAGCCGATGGAATACGTAATGGCCCTGAATATTCGGGTGCCACCATATATTACCCTGTACAAGCAACACCACCATTTGCTAGTATTGCGATCGTACCCGGGTTTACCGCACTTCCGGACAGTGTAGAAGAATGGGGACCTTTTTATGCCTCTCACGGTATCGTGACAATTATTATTGGTACTAACTCCATATTCGATTTTCCGGAAGCTCGAGCGATTGCGCTACTCGATGCGCTCGAAACCATCCGACAAGAAAACACGCGCAGTTCGTCTCCACTAGAAGGGGCGCTTAATCTCGATCAATTGGCCGTTAGCGGATGGTCTATGGGAGGTGGTGGTGCTCAAAGAGCAGCCGTAATTGACCCTACCATTGCTGGGGTCGTGGCCTTATGTCCGTTTCTAATCGATCCGCAGCTCGACCACCAAAGTCCGGTATTAATTTTCAGCGGTGAAAACGATACGGTCGCTCAACCCGGACAACATGCCGATATTCACTATAACATAACTCCAGAAACCACGAATAAACTGCTGTTTGAAGTTGCAAACGGTGATCATTCTGTTGCAAATAGTCCTAATGGCGGAAATGGTGCAGTGGGACAAATTGCGCTTTCATGGTTAAACCTTTATGTAGAAGACAATAACTGTTACTGCGGCTTGCTAACCGAAGACCTTTTGGTTGATCCTCCGGCTGCCTCTAAAGTAGAACAAGATTTTGAATGTGAACTTTTAAATGTTAATGATCAAGTGCTCGCAATTGGCGTCTTTCCGAATCCAACAAAAAATATGGTGAACGTAGCAATTCACGAAGATGTTGAATACGACCTTTTTTCATCGTTAGGAGTAGGTGTATCGAGCGGATCCCTAGTGGGGGCGAACAAGCAGATCGATCTGTCAAGCTTCCCTTCCGGCTTGTATTATCTTCATATAAAGGACGAAGTAATTAAAATTTTAAGGTACTAAAAGTGTTACAGGTTTAACGAAATGTTCGACGCATGATCAAATTTTTCCGAAGCATTCGATATCGTTTAATACACAACGGCAAAACTACAAAATATCTGACGTATGCCGTGGGAGAAATCTTTTTGGTGGTCGTTGGAATCCTTATTGCCTTGTCCATTAATAATTGGAACGAAAACAGAAAGGAACGCGCCAAAGAACTAAAATACCTTAGAAATCTTAGAACCGATTTACAGAATGAAATTAGCAATAGTGAGCAATTTGCAACCTTTCATTTTACGCGAGCCGATCATTGCGCTACCTTGTTATATTCGAAAGCTCCAAGTACGATCGAAGAAGTTCAAGACTATACCGATACCTATGAAGCTGTTTTTATTTGGAAGGCTTTTGTGCCAACCAATAACACGTTTAAGGAATTGATTAGCTCGGGAAATTTAAGCTTGCTTAAAAATGATTCTATTAAGAACGGTCTATTAGAGCTGGATAAGCTATATGCCAATATTGCCTTGGGAGAGCACCATATGAGACGAGAATACGAAGAATACCTGTACGATGTAAACATACACAACATAACTGCCCTTGCATTTTTCGATCTCACCACACCAACGTATGGTTTTCCGAAGCGATTACGATATAAGGACATTCCTAGCTCAGAGCACTCTAAATTAATTGCCGATGCCCAATTGCAACACAATAACAAATTATTCAAGAATGGTCTCAGGCTCGCCATGATGAATAATAGCTTTATTGCCGGAATGCATAAAGAGCTCATTGAATACATACAGAACCTCATAAAAATTATCACCACCGAATTAGAAGCATGATGCCTACACATATCCAAGAACTTCCTATAGTCCAATTCTTCACTCGACTCGTTACAACGGGCCGCGTATTTGTTGTA
>JYMV01029296.1_pt1 | contig 11015 bp, 10 predicted proteins | sample 338911 | NCBI WGS metagenome assembly JYMV01 (sample SAMN03354496, study PRJNA234377) | hydrothermal vent metagenome | biome: Deep sea; feature: Hydrothermal plumes at the Eastern Lau Spreading Center, Western Pacific Ocean; material: Seawater | place: Tonga | collected 2009 | depth 2000 m m
GAGTGTTTCAACCTCTCGTCAGAAAGCGACGTAAGTTAAGATGACAAACAAACTTCAAACCTTAGTGCTCGAACGCCGCAACGATATTTTACTGGTATTCCTGAATCGACCGAAAGTTCTGAATGCAGTCACGGCGACCATGCGTGCGGAGTTGAACACAGTCTTATCTCCTGTAAATGATGATCCGTCGATCCGGGCGGTGGTACTCACGGGAACAGGTGATCGCGCGTTTTGTGCGGGTCAGGACCTACAAGAAGCCGCTGCTTTCGACAAAAGTGATGCCCGAGAATGGATGGAACAGACTAGACGTGTTTTTACAGCAATTCGCAATCTCGACAAACCTTGCGTAAGCGCGGTCAACGGCGTGGCTGCCGGCGCAGGCCTCCAACTTGCGTTGCTTTGCGACCTACGCGTTGGACACGCACTCACACGTATGGGTCAGCCTGAAATCAGGGCTGGACTGGGCAGCGTTCTAGGCTCGTATTTACTGAGCCTATATTTTGGTCATGCTCGCTCTGCCGAACTTTCGTTGACCGCCCGCTTTGTCGAGGCCAAGGAATGTGCGCAGATTGGCTTGTTGAACCGAATCGTCGATGCCAATAGGTTGGTCGACACAGCAGTCGAGATGGCAGAGGAACTAGCCTTACAACCACCGTGTGCCTTTCGTCTCACAAAACGACGGTACCGCCAAACAACACAGGCAGGCTTTGACGACGTTTTCAATGCTGCAAGTCAATACATTCGTGAAGCCTACGACAGCGGAGAACCTCAAGTTGCAATGTCTAGCTTCATTGAACGCAGGCACAGTGAGTGAACGTGTATACGATTGAATTTGGATTCATCAGCAATGACCGAGACCAAACCCCAACACGCTGACCTTGTGATCCGATCTGCACGCCTGATAGATGGCACTGGTTCCCCCTCGACGCACGGTGATGTGGCCATTTCCAACGACCGGATTGTCGCTGTCGGACTATTGGGGGAAATAGCAGGAAGCTACGAAATAGAAGCCAACGGCAAAGCACTGGCACCCGGATTTATTGATGTCCACACCCACGACGACCGCGCGTTGCTGTCAGATCCCACCATGGCTTGTAAGGCGAGCCAAGGAGTGACAACCGTGATCACTGGCAATTGCGGAATTAGTCTAGCGCCGCTCTCTAGCAAATCGTTACCCCCGCCACTTGACTTGATAGCTGACCAACCAGGGTCCCTGTTCACTGATTTCGCTGCCTATCTCAACGCCCTCGAAACCGACCCGCCCGCAGTGAACGCAGCCGCCCAAGTCGGCCATTCAACACTGCGAATTGGGGCTATGGATAACTTAGAACGCGCGGCTACAGACAAAGAAATAAGGCGTATGCGTAACCAACTTGATCAAGCCCTTGAAGACGGTGCAATCGGCATGAGTACCGGGCTTTATTACGACCTGGCATCCGCCGCACCAACCGAGGAAGTGATTGAACTTGCAAAATCAGTCAATGACGCGGCAGGCATACACACTACCCATATGCGAAATGAAGGTGATCATATTGAGACATCGCTTGAAGAAAGTTTTCGTATTGGCCGTGAAGCCGATGTGCCAATCGTAATTTCCCACCACAAGGTTGGCGGTCTGTCCAATCATGGACGCTCTCGGCAAACCCTGAAGATGATTGATGAGGCGCGAACTCACCAGGCAATAGCTTTTGATGTGTATCCCTACGTAGCCAGTTCTACAGTGCTTGGAGTGAAACGCCTAGAAGCAGCTTCCCGCATTGTAGTTACTTGGTCCAAACCTCATCCTGAAATGTCGGGCCGCGACCTTTCCGACATCGCCGATGAAATGGGTTGCGATCTAATTCAAACCGCCCAAGCCTTAGCACCGGCAGGCGCAATTTATTTCATGATGAGCGAAGACGATGTGCGACGTATTCTGTCACATCCTAACGCAATGATCGGTTCAGACGGCTTGCCTCACGATGATCATCCCCACCCACGACTATGGGGCACTTTTCCTCGAGTACTTGGTCACTACGTGCGCGAACAAGGGCTGTTTACACTAGAGGAGGCGGTGCGCCGCATGACTACTCTGCCTGCAGCCCAATTCGGACTCGTAGACCGCGGAAAAATAAGCGTGGGATCATACGCAGATCTAGTACTATTCAACCCGGAAACTGTGATTGATCGAGCAACCTTCGAAGCACCGTCCCAAACAGCAGAAGGAATTGATCTGGTTATGGTGAACGGTCGCATAATCTGGAAGGAGGGAGCTCCCACCGGTGCTCGTCCTGGACTCGCACTGCGGCGGCAATCACTGGGACCAATGGGACTAAACCCATCAGTAGGTCGATAAACAAGAAGTTGCTCCCTTGTGACAACGTCTTGCCACACTTAGGATTAACCTGGGAATTGGCGCGGCGCTTCAGCCGCATCATAGGGAGGTGGATTCGATGCGACCCTTGATATTGGCCATCCTTATGGCGCAGACGCTTCTTTTAAGCGCTGATGGCGCTGCGCAATCGAGCCGGCCGGTGGTGGTGCTACTCGACATTATCGGACCTATTGGCCCTGCCACTGCCGACTACATCCACCGCAGCCTCGCAAAGGCCGAAGACCGCAGTGCTGCAGCTGTCATTTTACAAATTGATACGCCCGGGGGCCTCGATAGTTCTATGCGAGAAATCATTCAAGACATTTTGGCGACGCCAATTCCGGTGATTAGCTACGTCTCGCCTCAAGGAGCGCGAGCCGCGAGTGCGGGAACCTATATTTTGTATGCCAGCCACATTGCTGCAATGGCACCGGCAACAAACCTAGGAGCCGCCACGCCAATCCAAATTGGTGGCTTACCAAAACCACCAAATCCAGCGCCTATGCCTAAGGAAACTGAACAAGAGAAAAACAAGAACACCAATCCGCACCCTACTCTCGCCGACAAGGCAATCAGTGACGCTGTAGCCTATATCCGTGGCCTAGCGCAAATGCGCGGACGGAATGCTATTTGGGCAGAAAAGGCAGTCCGTGAAGCGGCCAGCCTCTCCGCCGAAGAAGCGCTGCACTCCAACGTCATCGATCTTATCGCTCGAGATCTCAACGACCTTTTGACTACTGTTGATGGCCTGGAAGTACGTGTGTTAGATGAACTCAAGATCTTGTCGCTTAAGGATGCCGACGTTGTAATTATGGAGCCAGACTGGCGCACTAATTTACTGGCCCTAATTACCAATCCTAACTTGGTTTACATTTTTATGTTGGCGGGATTTTACGGACTGATCTTCGAGTTCACCCATCCAGGGGCCGTTCTTCCTGGTGTAGTTGGGGCTATATGCATAGTACTAGCTCTCTTCGCTCTTCATATTCTACCAATCAACTATGCAGGCTTGGGGCTTATTTTATTAGGGCTCGCCTTCATGGTCTCTGAAGCTTTTCTGCCGTCTTTCGGTGCACTGGGGATCGGCGGTGTTATCGCATTTGTCATTGGCTCGCTATGGGATCGACTGGGTATTAATCGCAGGCGTAGGTGGAATTAGTGGGGGCTTTTTTGTACTCGTGTTAACCCTTGCCGTGAAAGCGCGGAAAAAACCTGTGGTAAGTGGCCGCGAAGAACTAATTGGCAGTCCCGGACAAGTAACTGAATGGGACAATCGTGAGGGCCGGATCACTGTTCGTGGTGAGCTATGGCAGGCTACAGCTGAGCAGCCGTTCAGTCCCGGAGAGGAAGTTCGCATCACTAAAATTGAGGGACTGGTTTTGGCCGTGGAGCCAGCCAGCCCGTCGGGAGCTAAGCCATGACCGTGAGTTTATACGCTTATATGGGGATCGCTATCCTGGTCCTCGCAATCCTTTTGTATTCGCTCCGCATTCTCCGTGAATATGAGCGTGGCGTGATTTTTCTGCTGGGTCGATTTTGGGGGGTTAAGGGACCCGGATTGATTATCGTAATTCCAATTATTCAGGAGATGGTCCGAGTTGATCTTCGCACTATTGTGTTAGACGTGCCGACCCAAGATGTAATCTCGCGGGATAATGTCTCAGTCAAGGTCAACGCTGTATTGTATTATCGTGTCATCGACCCACAACGAGCTATCATCCAAGTTGAAGAATTCCACAACGCTACCAGTCAGTTAGCTCAGACGACCCTACGATCAGTCCTTGGCCAGCATGAGTTAGATGAAATGTTATCCGAGCGCGATAAACTCAACGCCGACCTCCAACGTATGCTCGATGGCCAAACGGACGCGTGGGGTATCAAAGTGTTGAACGTTGAAATTAAACATGTCGACTTGGACGAAAGTATGATCCGCGCGATTGCGAAGCAGGCTGAGGCCGAACGATCGCGTCGAGCTAAAATCATCGATGCAGAAGGTGAACTGCAGGCCGCAGACAAACTTAGACAGGCAGCGGAGATTATTTCTCGCGAACCACAAGCGATTCAGCTACGCTATTTGGGCGCACTTAGCAACATTGCTAACGAAAACTCCACAACAATTGTGTTTCCGCTTCCCATAGATTTTTTGCACGCTATTAGTGGACGTGGCGGAGATCGCACTGAATAAGCACGGCGCGAAGTACTGGAGTTGTTTTACCACACACTCATGCCATTAAACGACAAACTGGGCAGGCATTGGACATTGCCGCTTAGGCTCTGCGAATGTTTCTTACTAATGGCATGAATATCAAAGCTGCTGCGATGCAGAGGGCCACCACGGTCGTCACTTCGTTAAAAGCAAGGATCATGGCCTCACGTTCACTAATTGCGGCGTAGCGCTGAAGGGAAGCCATAAGCGCCCACGGTGACTCACCCAGCATGCGGGGACCGCTCGCTTCAAGAAGGCCCAAGGTTTCATTCGCAACCGGATCCCCGATAGCAATTGACTCACGAATATCATGATAGTGATGTCGGGTACGAATAAACAAATAGTTGTTAGCGATCGTCACACACACTGCCGCACCAAGACGCATGGTCAATTGAAATAATGCAGCCCCCGCTTTGACCTGCTGCTCTGGTAGAGAGCCTACTGCCAGTCCCACCATGGACAAAAAGCACATCTGCGTTGCAGCCCCGCGTAAGACTTGGGGAAGCAGAAGTTCCATAAACCCCGTGTTAAAGTTAAGTTGTGCCTGATACCAAGTACCCAGAGACATCATGCTGAAGCCAACAATTGCGATCGTCCGCAAACTGAAGGTTCGCATTAGTAGTGGCATGAAAAACCCAGACACCATCATGGTAACACCGAGCACTACAAGCATGGAACCAATTTGCCACGTGTTCAATCCAATGATCCGTGACAGGAATAAAGGGAGCAAATAAAGGGGCACAAACATACCGGCACCAAATACCGCTACGTAGAAGGATCCTACCGAAAAATTGAGGTATCCGAATACTCGCAAATCAATAAGTGGATTCGAACAAGTCAATTCCCGCCAAATAAACAAAAGACCCGATATGGCAGATATGGTAGCCAAAATCACAATTAGTCTAGATTCCAACCAGTCCTGACGCCGACCCTCCTCCAACACTATTAGCAAGCACATAAAAAACGTGGCCATCAGCAAAATTCCCAGGACGTCTATATCCTCGAAGATCGACCAGTCAGGCATATCGAAATCCACAAAGAAAAAAACCATAGCTGCAGATAACGCTGCGAAGGGCACACTGAAATAAAAGAGCCATGGCCAAGACATCTCTTCACTAATCCATCCACCAAGGCTTGGGCCTAAGGCGACCGCACTGGTGCCCAGCAAAGAAACTATAGCCAGAAGATAATTTTGGTATCGTCGGGGAAAGGAGACATAAATAGCGGCCCAAATCATGGGCGCCAAACCACCTCCCATAAAGCCTTGCGCCGCTCGGAAGATTATCATCTGTTCGATGCTGGTCGCTAAGGCACATCCAATACTGGCTAGGCCAAACCCGAGCAGACAGCCCGTAAACAGCCATCGCGTGGACATCAATCTGCACAACCAGCCCGACATCGGAATCATGATGACTTCAGCCATCAATGCCGAAGTCAAAACCCAACTTACTTCCTCCGGCCCAGCAGCCAAACCCGCCTTGATTTGGTCAAAAGAACTGCCAACAATCTGAATATTGAGCACGGCCAAAAACATGCCGAGCGCCATGCCAGTAAACGCCAACAGCTCACGAATACCGAGCCGTCGCTCTTCGCTCACCACTGAGGTCTGGGTCATCTCGGCGCCCGCTCCACAACCAAATTCTTTAAGACCGAAAAGGCAGCGCTGCCACCTGCCCCGAGGGAAACCTCAGAGACCACAAAACAATGGTCGGAAGACGTGCCAGTAATGACGATGGTAAAGAGAAGGTCTAGAATCATCCCTTCACAAATACCGCATCGGTTCTATTCTATTATTGGCGATGATCAAACAATAATAAGATAGGATTCCCGAATTTCACAATTTCGATTTCGAACCATCCAGGTCCTGCATCCGGACTTAGTTCTCATTCTGCGTCGCATTTGGAGGCTTTAAAGATCGACATTACACCCCTTAGCCTAACCCTGCTCTGTCGTGTTAACGATTTTTTCTAGAAACTTCTTTCTTTGCGTAGAGATCCGGTTGTTATAGGCCGTCTTGCAGCCGACAGTACAAAATTGCTTTGTCCTTCGACTCTGCGCGCGACGACTTCGTTTCCCGCCTCCTTTAAAAAATAAGCCTCCACACTCTCGACACGTGGCAACCTGTCTACCTCTCAAATTATGACCAATTTGTAACCAAAGCCACGATGCAAAATCCAAGGCCACACACCGGAACTCCATATCAGACTTTGTTACATTGGAAACAAATCCTGCCCTCGCACCGCTTTGTCTACTATACCCGACAGCGTACATGTCCATTGCATCGGCAAAACGGCCCTCGTTTGCTGCCAAGAGCACATCGCGGATAGCTTTGATTTCCTTGGCCCAAAGAAATAAGGACTCCGAGTCAAGAGAACGCTTCTGCAGAAAACCATATTGGTTGGCAAAATTGCATATGTTTTCTGGGTTACTATCCAGAGCCACGAAATCCAGACAAATATTTTCGGCAAAGTCGTCTTTCAAACGTACAACCGCCTTAACCCGGGGGGGGCTCTTGGCTATCAGTGTTCCCTCATGAACCTCATAGCCAGTTTCCGAAACGCTCCAGCTAAACCAAATCATTCCCAAATTCTTTAATATATAAATTAACGAATTTATAATTCCTGTATAAACTACAATTCTACGGTAATACAACTTATTTCGATAACTAGTTGTTTTTGGGTCTAATTTAGAGGTTCGGAAATTACACCTAGGGAAGAAATTAATACCCAAATTGCTTCGATAGGTCCGACAGAAACGCGTGATAAAATTTACCAATTTGACCCATGTAATTATCGTCTGAACAACGCTTGGGGGCCATCCACTTGAATGCCGGAGGCTACCAGAGGCATATCGACCCGGGGAGAACTCCATGAGACATATCCGCACCATCACCGACGACCTGCAGTTTCCCGAAGGGCCGATCGCCATGCCCGACGGTTCAGTAATCGTGGTAGAAATTGCACGCGGCACGCTTACCCGCATCCTTTTGGATGGCCGAAAGGAAGTGATCGCAGAGACCGGCGGTGGGCCAAACGGTGCCGCGATTGGACCGGACGGTGCCTGCTATGTCTGCAACAACGGTGGCTTTGCATGGGAACGAAACTCCCGATCCGGTGGGATGCGGCCTGTTCGTCAGGCAGATGATTACATCACCGGACGGATTGAAAGAATCGACCTAGCCACGGGAAAAATCGAACGACTTTATGATCAGTGCGGTGACCACAAACTGAATGGCCCAAATGACATTGTCTTCGACCAAAAGGGCAATATGTGGTTCACAGACCTTGGAAAGTCCCGCCCCCGAGACATGGACCGCGGTGCAGTCTACTGGGCACGCCCTGATGGCAGCGAAATAAAGGAAGTTGTACAACCAATCACTACTCCAAATGGTATTGGCCTTTCGCCAGATGAAAAAATTCTTTATGTCGCCGAGACCGAGGGAGCACGCCTCTACAGTTTCCCAATCGAAGGTAATGGTATCGTCGAAACTTTGCCGTTCCCTGAGTCGATAAATGGTGGTCGCTTCGTAACCTGTGACGGTGGATTCCGGCGCTTCGACTCCCTTGCTGTGGAGGCTGGTGGGAACATCTGCATAGCCACCCTGATGACCGGTGGGATTACGGTCGCCCGGCCAGGTGGCGGCACCGTCGAATTTATTAAAACCGAAGACCCCTTCACGACCAACATCTGCTTCGGCGGTAACAAATTACAAACTGCCTACCTTACATTTTCATGGCAAGGCTTGCTGGTTGCCTGCGATTGGCCTCGACCGGGTTTGCCTCTCAATTTTCTGAACACGTAAACCCAAATGTGAGGGTATAGTCGTTGACTGTGTTTCAAATTTCATAGGAGAAACCTGTGGCAACTTTGCCAAAAGTCATGTTCAGTCATGTCGGTGTTTATGTGCACGATTTGGCACAAATGGAGACATTTTATCGCACCGCACTCGGGTTAGTAGTGACCGACCGGGGCACACTACCTGGAAGCGAACTAGTTTTTATGAGCCGCGATGCAGCTGAACATCACCAATTAGTGCTGGCATCGGGTCGAGACGGTGCACACGATGTTAAGGTCTTGAATCAAATTTCTTTTAGACTTGAGACCCTGTCTGACCTACGGAAATTTCGCGATCTGCTATCTGCGAACCAAGATATTTCCAACCTGGTCCCGATTAATCACGGGCTCGCTTGGTCGATTTATTTTAGGGACCCTGAGGGAAACCGTATCGAAATATTCGTCGACAGCCCCTGGTATGTCGAACAACCAATCGCCGACCCACTTGACCTGAACCTAACTGACGATGAGATTGCACAGCAAACCGAACGAACCTACCAGGATTACCCCGGGTTCCAGCCTCGAACGGAATGGCAAGAAAACTTGACAAAGCGCCTGGACTCTTAAGGCGAGATGTATTCAGTCATTTACGATGTGGGAGATTAACCCACTCCAACTAAGGGTGTGCAAGCCCGGGATTTCTAAACCGCACAGACTTACAAATCTGTCGAACTGAGATTGGCTAAACAGCCCCACCTAGTTGGTTACACCTACATAGTTCCTAACCATTCTCAAAAACAGCGAGCAATCGTGTCTCTATACTCCGGCGAGGAAGCGAACCATCCACAGCAGTTTGATCGTCAAATGATGTGTGAGGGCAATATACTGAATGGCCCGGCCTCGAATCTAGCTGTTTTGTTACAATTACTTCGTTAGTCGACATACTCGGGAAATAGTATAATTTGTGCGCCGGATTATAGATTGGGGCAGCGACTAAATTATCACCGCCATTCCCTGTGTAATAATAATCTATGACGTCATCAAACGGGAGCGACTCCCAGTCCATAAGAGCCAAAGGATTATTTTCCACAACATTATCAAACGGCTGCCAGGTATTACACCACACGTACGACCAGTTTTCCTGCGCTCTAACTTTATTTTTCTTAAGCAGATCTTCCGACATCTGATAGATGCGCTTTATGTTATAATCGCAATGAACAAAACGCGCGTAACCATCGTTAAAACTCGTGGGAGTTTCTGTCCGAACTAAATGATGAAGGACAAAGGCATGCTTTGCGCCAGTAACACGGCGGATAAGAGCCATCATCTCAGGATAGTAGGTCTCAGTTACTTCATCATTGTTTCGGAAATTCCCAACACTGCTATCGTTTTTCGTAAGTGTGAATCCGGATGTATCAAGGTCAACGGTGCCAGCGTCAACAAGGGGACGCGCATCGTGAATTTCAACATCTTGAAAGGAAGTCACCGCACGTCGACTTTCGCGAGAGCCAATGCGAGGACTATCCTCCCGTACCTTCCATTCCGAGTTGATATATCGAACCTTTGCACTGATCCATCGTCCAGACTCCGTTAAAGGTGTACCACTCACAAGGTCGATCCTTCCAAATGCCAGCACTAAACCATACCAATTATTATAGCTAAGTGGCGCTCAGCTTCCAGTCGCGAAATGCTCTACCGCCATAATCACTCACGCGCAAAAACATATCTAAAAAATGGACAGGGAAAATAAAGTTAAAACGTAGAGTTGGCTGTTTCGTTATAATTGTCACACGGAACTTCCACACTGCGCCACCTCACAACACCCAAGACACAGCCCAAATAGCAACATATCTCGAATCTTTAACGGATAACAAAACCTTTACGGAAAGAACGTGTAGTCGACTCCAATAGTTCAATTGAAGGCCTAATCAGGCCTGCTCGAACTCCCAAATACTGGGCAAAAGAGTTGAATCGAAGATCCCTAGAAACTTTATTTCTCTTCGCAAACTTCCACGCACGCCCCGTCGCACGCTTCGCCGCCAACAAACCATACTCCCGTAGCCGGTCCGGCCGACGTCGAAAGAATTCCGCCAATGCCATATTAAGGTCGTGCAAAACCTGCGCTTTGTTCGCTGTATTGCGATTTGGATCCGTCCGCGGATACACAAAGATTGGTCCAGGCCAAATTCCTGCCGATCCCTGCGCCGCCAAACACAATTCCAAAATGTAGTCCTGAATAAAAATATGATTAGCACAACCGCCCGTTTTAATGACGGCATCTCTCGTGGCGATCCAAGAGGTTGGATTATTGTGGGCTCGACGTATTACATAATCTAGGGGCTGATCCCAAACCAGCGGGTCCAAATCGTCAATGTCAGACCGAATCCGAGTAATTATTCGGCCGATGTTCTGCGCAACAGTATTATCATAATCGACTGGAATTGGATTTATGCCAAAGGCATAAATGTGGCCGGCCGCTAGCATCGTATCGGTCAACACCTTAGTTGCCCATGGCAACAACATGTCATCCCCATCTACAAATTTAATGAGTTCACCGGTGGAAGCCTCAAAACCCTTGTTACTAGCCACTGCCGGACCACTATTAAGCTGCTCAATAATCTCCACTCGACCCGGCAATGTCTCCTTAACTTGCCTGAGCACCTTAGCGCTATCATCTGTGGA
>JYMV01021021.1_pt1 | contig 11014 bp, 12 predicted proteins | sample 338911 | NCBI WGS metagenome assembly JYMV01 (sample SAMN03354496, study PRJNA234377) | hydrothermal vent metagenome | biome: Deep sea; feature: Hydrothermal plumes at the Eastern Lau Spreading Center, Western Pacific Ocean; material: Seawater | place: Tonga | collected 2009 | depth 2000 m m
CCGGCCAACGAGGAGGTTGAATTTCTGGTCCGTGCCGCCCAACTCCACATCGGATTTCAAGGCCACTGAGTCGTACCCCTGGATCAAGGGATACATCAACTCGTGAATGGAAACCGGCAGATTTTGGGCGAGTCGTTTTTGAAAGTCATCCCGTTCCAACATGCGAGCAACGGTATAATGTGCTGCGAGCTCGATCATGTTTACCGAGGAGAACTTATTCATCCATTCGCTGTTATATGCAACGGTGGTTTTGTCTTTATCCAGGATTTTATAAACTTGTTGAAGGTAGGTTTGCGCGTTTTCCTTAACTTCCTGGGGTGTCAGATTTTTACGGGTCTCGGAACGGCCGGTCGGGTCGCCGATCATCCCGGTAAAGTCACCGATCAAAAAAATGACCTCATGGCCCAGCTCTTGGAACTGCCTCATCTTGTGTAGGAGAACCGTGTGCCCGAGATGTAAATCGGGAGCCGTGGGGTCAAACCCCGCTTTCACTCTCAAGGGTTTTCCGGAGGCCAGCAGTTCGGCAAGGTCTTTTTCATTGATAATTTCGGAGGTGCCCCTGCGAATGGTTTTAAGTTGTTCTTGGACAGAAATCATGCTTTTTAGAGAAGGTAACCGGCAATAGTTTAATGATAGACTAAGAGCAGGAAGCTAACATAACGCAAATGAATCTGCAACAGCGGTGACGAATGCGTCAACACGAATTCATCTTACCTTAAAAATGGAAAACGAAGACTCTCAATTGACCGAGGTCCTTGACCTGAGAGCCCGGAAGTTCATTCATGCGGGTTATGGGTTTCTCGGCTTGAATCTGGTTTGGCTTGCTATCGGAATGTTTTTTATTCCCCCGTTCAACCTGGGGTTGTCGGCGATCCTTTCTCTGGTGGCTTTTGTACTCCTTTTGGGTCTGCTGACCTATTACCTGCTTAAGGGAAAGAAAATGCTGGCCCAGATTCTAGCTGTTATTTTTGGAATCCGGTCGTTATTTTCGGCTTATTCCTTGATGGACGTAAGCACCTTTCAGGCCGTGCCATATCTCCTTCCGTGCCTCCTGCTCACGTTTTATCTGCTCGGGCGGGCGGGGTGGAATTGGCCCTGACACTCGAGCCGGAAATTACTTAATCGGTTGAAACCCCCCGATACCCCTGCTATAAAGAAATCCTTTAGACTCAACCTGGAAAAAGATTTAACGTGTCTTCCCCTTTTATTAAATCCACCGATCAGTTGCCTTTAGTCACCGATGTGGGGCGAAAGTTCCTCGGCTTGGAGCATACCAAGTCTCCGGAACTGGCTCATCGGGTCCAATCCGTTTTCCGGTATTTGAACGGAAAGCTGGGGTTCCCGGACAACGAGTTGGGTCTGCAAAACCAGGAAATGTTTAACCTGCTTATCTGTACGATTTACCCTGAAATATTGATCGATTTTGCAGACTTGTTATACGTTCAGCACGAGCGTCCGGCAGTTTTTTTAAACTTTGACCACATCCACATCAACCTTCGCAAGGACCGCACCGCATTATCTCAACCGCTGGAACAGGTGGATGAAAAGCTTTCTCTCTTATTCCGTGAATTGGTCAGCCTGATTAAAAAGGACCCAATTCTTTACAATGATCCGGAGTGGACCACCCTGCTTAGTGAAAGCTACAGTTTTTACTTGTCCCAGACCAAGAACTTCCCTTGGGATAATCCTATGGAATTGGTACCGCATGATTTGGACGCTCCCCTGATGGATGTGGCGACGGGGCTTGCCGGATTCCGCTTGATCCATGACTGGCCCAACGACTTCCCCCGGTTGGTTCTGGCTGACAATATGGCTTTTATCCTTAAAGGACTGATCCATTTTGTAAAACTTTCGGGGAAGGAGAACATCGAAGTCCTGAATGTAGATTTCCCGGACGGCCCGCTTGGCAAACCTTATGGGTGTATTCTTGCCAACAAGTTCCTGCATCATTTACAAAGAACAGAGCGCCAGCAGTTTCTGCGCTGGGCCGCAGAAGCGCTGAAGCCGGGGGGCTCCCTGCTGATTCTGGATACCGACTTGGAATGCCAGATTTTAAAACGCGCCCGCAACCCGGAGTACCGAAAAAAACTGACCCACGGTTATGTTGAAACACTGGTAGAGATTGAAGAGAAATTTTGCGAGACCCTGATTCAGGATGTCCGGAAAATCGGTTTTGATGTTTCGCATTTTGATTTTCACGAATATGAAGATGAAACCGATGCCTACAGCCAGTTTCCGGGAGAAAACCTATCAATAAAATTTGTCGGCCTGGAGATCATTGCCACCACTGGGCGTGGCCAGCGTGACGCTGGACTCAATGAGCAATAGCTTTATACCCCTTCGGGGCACAAAAGCTTAGGAAAAATATCACGTCCGCGAGTAAAGAGTTGTCTCGGCTTGACAAGTTCTGGCTATCTCCCTCCCACAGGAGTGGGCGCCTAGTGGGGGGGGATGAGGAGTTTTTGCAGGGTTTTCCATTCGGTTCGGGTGGCGGTGTCGGCTTTTCCCCCCATTTTTCGATAAAGCTGAATGACCTTTTTGCCTGTAGGGGTAAGCTTTGCCCCGCCTCCTCCCTTGCCCCCGGTGACGCTGACAACCAGGGGTTCGTTGAAGCACTGGTTCATGGTGTCTACCATGTTCCAGGCACGCCGGTAGCTAAGATGCCTTTCCCGCGCCGCTTGCGAGATCGATCCCTCCCTGCCAATCGATTCCAGTAAATCGACTTTTCCCGGTCCCAGGGCGATCAAATCTCCGGAAAGGATCCGGAACCGGGATCGGCAGTGGATTGAACTTTTCTTTTTCTCTGTCAAATTGCACCTTCCCTATTTTTCAAGACGAACCAAGCCCAGTACGTTCGGGATCGGGCGGGAATAGGTGTTTTTGTCATGTTCTCTGGACCCAGTGGAATAACTTCCAATGAATTCGTGCTCCTCATTTCCCGTATTAATATATAACTGGGCATCCGCCCCGCCTTCAACATACATGGCCTGTTTCAGGCCGACAGGAAGTTCAAGCAGCATATTGATAAAATCGTAGGTGGTGTAAGGCGACCGAACATGAATGAATAAGATCCGGTCCTGATGGTCTAATCCAATGGCGGCGATGCTCCACATTTTCTTTTGTTGTTTCCACATATTTTTTCCATGACAGGAGACCATGCGAATGCTTTGGACCATAGTTCCGTACTGCTTTCTGAGCGTACCAAAATCTTCACAATCCCGATCGATGATCCGCACTGGGACCAGGCTTCTATCATCGGGGTCGAAAGCGAGGATGGTTTTATCATTGGAAACCCAGGTGTTGTTGGTATGTTGCCGGGTTCTCATGTAAGAAACACTGGACATCATATCCTTTTGGTACATGCTTGCGTTGATGGCGGCAACCAGTCCATTCCTGTTTGCCCAATCTTTTACAGACCAAAGTTTTCCCTGGTCCTTGGACGAGGTGTTTAACAGCCGCAAACCAAAAGAAGCGGTGTCGGCCCTTAAAATGCGGATTAACGAGTCGCCGAAACCAGATTTTTTCGGGGCCTGAAAAATGCCTACATCCAAACCTTTCTCAAGGTTTCTCCAGGCAGAAGGCTCTGCGGAGTTTGCCATCCGGGCTCCCGGAATGATTACCAGCGTTACGGAACATAGTAAAACGATAAAAGAAATCGGCAGGTGTGGCAAGCATTTCAAGGTATTTGGCTCCTGCGAAAATTATATGCAGAAAGGTTTGACCTCAGACCATCCTTCCTGGAAAAAACAGGAAAGGTCGGCCAGTAAACAGGCGGAAAGGATTATAACCTGCATTATCCAGGTTGTCCTTGAAAATTTTTTTGTTTTTTTTGCTCTAAGATAGTATTAAACACCATTGAGTTTCACCACCAATGTCTTGCGGGAGAGGTATGACAGGTTTAGTTAAAACTCCAGTATTTGCAGATAACAACTTGGTCAACCTGTACCACCTGAACGAGTTGTACCAGAACATCGCAGCGGAAGTTTCCCAGCGAATGCGGGAAACTCACCGGATTGATGTTCCCATCACTTCCGGAATCTGGGGCGGCACATATCTTATTGCCCATCCCAACGGTTTGGCCAAAAGGCGCATCTGGAGGTTTTATTGCATCGTCAACCTTCCGCAAAAAACTCCTTTAGACCAACATGCAAATCTGGAGAGGCTGGTCTCAATCTATTGCGATGTGTTCAAGGAGGCGTTTTCGCCGCATTTGGAGTTAAAACTGAAAATGTGGGGCGGACGCCTTCCTTTCAGCAACTCTGCCAAGCCCAGCCTGACCCTGCACATGGAAGACACCACCGAAACGGTGAGGTGGCTGAGGGTGTTCTTCGTTTGGAATCATGTCCCCTGGGAGGAGTCGATCATCAGCGATACCGTTAGGATCGTCAAGGAATATAAAGAATTTTTTGACCTGAAAAAAGGCCCGGTAGTAAAAGACGCAATAGAAATTAAATACCTTCTCCAGGACATTATTATTATCTACCGTACTCTGAAAAATGCCTGCAGTGAAGATTTTCAGGGACATGCCAATTCGATCATTGGAAAAATGATGGAACGGTTTTTGGCAGGTCTTTACGAACGGGATGAAATCATCGACCTTTATGAGATGGTGTTTAAAAATGCACTGATTTACGGTTTTGAGGAAAGTTTGGCAGCGCCCTTCGCGAAAGCCGGTCTCAATATCCAGGATGTGGAAAACTGGCCGGTGGAAAAAATCAACTGGGTGCCCGATGAGTTGAAGGAAAAGCTCATTCCCCCGATTCAGCAATTGTTTGCCGGATTCAAGACGGAGTTGGAAAAAGAGAAGTTCTAAAACCGATATCCTGAGAAAGCAGTCAGGCCTTCAAAGCGGAAACAAAATCTTCAAGGCTTTCAAAGATCAGTTCTGCGCCTTCAAAATTTATATTGCGATTCAAAGGGTTTCGCAAAATGATGCAGGGCATTCCCGCCTCCTTGGCCGCATGGAGTCCTTTCAGAGCGTCTTCAAGTACAAAACATTCAAAAGGGGCACACCCCAGTTTTTCTGCGGTGTTTATAAAAATATCAGGATGCGGTTTCTCTTTGACGGCAGATTCTTTGCCAAGAATAACCGGGAACAGATTCAATGCGTTGGCATTTTCTAGAATATAACGAATGTCCTTGGCCCAAGACCCCGAGGCAATGGCCAGTTTGTGTTTGACCGACAGGGTCTCCGCCATGCTTCGAGCCAAGGGAAACAGTTTAATCTCTCCACTCTGGCAAAAGCGGGAATACACTTCGAACTTTTGTTTTCTCAGGTCAGCCGGATCTACATCCAGTTTAAGGTTATGGCGTTCGATCTCTCCCGCTATTCCTTTTCCTTTCGAGGTCCATTCCACCCAATATTCTTCCTGGTCCAGGGTGTGCCCGTATCTTTCAAAAACTTCGTTATAAGCCCGGTAGTGGAAAGGTTCCGAGTCAGCCAGCAATCCATCAAAGTCCAGAATGGCGGCCTTGCAGTGGGTGAGAAGGGAATGCAGCCTGTTTTTTAATGGGGAAGGATTCGTCATGCCAGATTAGTCCAGAAATTTTCCGAACCGCTCAAACCGAACCCAGTTTTCAATGCTATTCCAGGACCAATAAATCATGAGCGCCTTGCCGCGGATTTTTTGAACATTCAAAAAGCCCCAATAGCGGCTGTCCTGGCTGTTTTCCCGGTTGTCGCCCATAACGAAAACATATCCTTCCGGAACCAGAACCGGGCCAAAATCATCCCTGGGGACTAGGGAACTATCTGAGGCCGGCTCAGTATGGCGGGCATGGGTATCTTCATAAAGTTTGTCATTGATATAAATTTTTTGTCGCCGTACTTCCAGGAAGTCCCCCGGCAGGCCGATCACGCGTTTAATGAAATCCCGCCTTTCATCCTTAGGAAATTTGAAAACGATGATGTCTCCTCTTTGCGGAACTTTGGAAAATAAAACGATATCGTCAAACAGTTTGATATCGAGAAAAGGGATTTCGTTAGGGATATGCGTACCATAACTGAATTTGGAAACTAGAATGTGATCCCCGATAAGGAGTGTGTTTTCCATAGAGCCGGAGGGAATTTTAAACGCCTGGATGATAAATGTACGAATCAACAAGGCGAGGAGCAGGGCGATTAAAATGGCCTCGGTATACTCGCGGGCAACGCTTTTTTTGGGGGCTCTGGGCTTTTCATCCAGAGCGTCATGGAGAGTATTATTGGTCATCGGTCCTCAACACTGCGAGAAAGGCTGCCTGGGGAATCTCCACGCTACCCACCTTTTTCATTTTTTTCTTACCCTCTTTTTGTTTTTCCAGCAGTTTACGTTTGCGGGTGATATCCCCGCCATAACATTTTGCCAGCACGTTTTTCCTGAGCTGCTTGACTGTTTCACGTGCGATGACCTTACTGCCTATTGCCGCCTGGATCACCACTTCAAACATTTGCCGGGGTATTTGTTGCTTGAGTTTTTTGGCTAGGTCGCGGCCCTGATAATACACTTTATCCTTATGTGCGATAAAAGACAACGCATCGACAAGCTCTCCGTTCAAGAGAACGTCCAGCTTTACCAGATTGGATGTCCTGAAATCTATAAATTCATAGTCGAACGAAGCGTAACCTTTGGTGCCTGATTTGAGCCGGTCATAAAAATCCAGAACTATTTCGTTAAACGGCAGTTCGTATTGTAACAGTACTGTTTGAGGGTTCATGTATTCCATTTTTTTCTGGATTCCCCTGCGGTCGCGGACCAATGCCATCACCACCCCGATATATTCTTCCGGAACGATGATGGTTCCTATGACGTAGGGTTCTTCTAGATGGTCGATATTTTTTTGTTCCTTCAGTTTAGAAGGGTTGTCAATCATCAGTGTTTTCCCGTCGCAAGTAATGACTTTGTATATGACGGTGGGCGCAGTTGTAAGAAGGTCGACTTTGTATTCGCGCTCAATACGTTCCCTCACAATTTCCATGTGCAGTAACCCCAGAAACCCGCACCGGAATCCGAACCCTAAGGCTGTGGAGGTTTCCGCCTCATAAGAAAATGATGCATCGTTCAACGTTAGTTTTTTCAATGCATCGCGCAAATCTTCATAGTCTTCACCGCTAATCGGATACAATCCGCTAAAAACCATGGGTTTGGCTTCTTTGTAACCGGGTAAGGGCTTTTCGCAAGGATTTTTGGAATGTGTAATGGTGTCTCCCACTTTGGTCTGGTCCAATTGTTTGATATTGGCGACCATGTAGCCCACCTCCCCCACCTTAAGCTGGGGGCATTTCTCCTGACTGGGGTTGAACGTACCCAGTTCCTCGACAACGAACCTGTTTCCAGTTGCCATCATCATAATTTCCTCACCCACCTTCAGGTTTCCCTGTTGAATCTTGACTAGAACGACAACACCCAAGTACACGTCATACCAGGCGTCAAAGAGCAGAGCCTGTAATTTTTCGGAAGCACCTCCGGTCGGTGAGGGAATCTGGCGAACCACGGCTTCCATCAATTCCTTTATACCTATTCCTTCCTTGGCGCTGACCAGAACCGCGTCGCTGGATTCTATCTGGAGGACATCTTCCAGTTGTTCTTTTATAAAATCAGGGTCCGCGCTAGGCAGGTCAATTTTATTGATCACCGGTATGACAGCCAGATTATGTTGCAACGCCAAGTTAAGGTTGGCTATGGTCTGGGCCTGAATACCTTGCGTCGCGTCGATGACCAGCAAAACCCCTTCACAGGCGGCAAGACTGCGTGATACTTCATAGGTGAAATCCACATGACCTGGAGTATCAATCATGTTGAAAATATAGCCTTGTCCATCTTTAGCTTGGTGTTTCAGGCGAACTGTTTGAGCCTTGATGGTGATTCCGCGCTCCCGTTCCAAATCCATATTGTCCAACATCTGTTCTTTCATTTCCCTTTCAGGGATTGTCGAGGTGGCTAAAATCAGTTTGTCGGCAAGGGTGGACTTGCCGTGATCAATATGGGCAATGATGGAAAAATTTCTTAATCGAGCCTGGTTCATAACTTGTTTAATATCTATAAGGCATTTTCAACCCAGTTGGAGTTGCTTGCCGGGTTTTTTGGTTTTCATTCGGGCAAACTGTTTTGGAGCCGGTGGCCTTCCAAACAACGGCAATGGGAACAACGATCAGTGCGTGGGTGAAGGCCGCGCCACTTTCTCGGTGCGAGCCGTGGGGGAAACCTCAATGTAGTTTGTGGCAATAGGCAGTGATTCTTTATCTTCCTGCAGATACTTCCACCATTCATCAAACCGGATTTTCATGGCATCATAATCTTTAGCGTTGTCAATATCAAGGGCCGCTCCCGGGTAGGGAACCTGCAAAGCCATAAAACGGGTTTTCATGATGGTGCTGATTATTTTTTCCAGCTCTTTTTTGGGGTTTAATTTGCGAAAATAATCAACCAGGAAATCGAGCCTCAGATTGGCGAAAAACAGGCATAATTGCAAGCCGACATAGTTTTTATAATGCCGGGCCTTGCCTTTTCCGAAAAGCGACAATCCAAAAAATACCAGGTTTTTGAAATTTCTCTGGTAGCGGTACTGGTACATTTTCTGGATATATTCCCGGTTTTCAATACGCAAGGGTTTAACCAGATGCAGGTTGTTAATACGGAAGCTGTCTTCTTTTAAGTGAAGATAAGCCATTTTTATACCTTGTTTTCTTTCCTGCGGATAAAAATATTTCAGTTTTTCACGGGAAACCATTCCCAAAACATGGTCGTAATTTTCCATGTTTGCATGGGAAATAAAATACCCCACTTCCTGCGAGGTCATCATCGGCGCATCACAGGGAACGATCAGGACTGCTCTGTCGCGGTGGGTATCAGTATTCGGCAACTCTCCATTTTCATCCTTTAGGGATTGTAGAAAAGTGTGCCAGACGTTTTCATAAAGATTGGTTTTTTGCTCGACAATGTGAATAGTTTTGGGAGATTTTAAATCGACACGTCCAGAAAGAAATACCTGATTCAGTTTTTCCTTCGGGCCTACGATATAGATATCCTGAATGGATTCCACCTGTTGCAAAGATTCGACAATGTAATGGATTATGCACTTTCCATTGATGGTCAAAAAAGCTTTGTTCTGATGATGGACATTGTAGCTGGATTTTTCCTCTCCTGCTACCAGGATCGCATCATATTTTTTTTGGCTGTTCATTGAACCCATACAAAATGAATCCTCTCTGTTTCGATTCCATTATAATACCTTGCGCTCTACAATGAAATTGGTTATACACAGAACTTACTTTCCTTATTCAAAATACCAATTTCCTGAACATGTCTCAAGAGACTTCTTCAAACCTGAAGACCACTCCATTGACTCAAATTCATAAAGAACTGGGGGGCAAGCTTGTTCCTTTCGCGGGATGGCAAATGCCCATTCAGTTTCAAGGGGTCATTCAGGAGCATCAATGCGTCCGCGATGGAGTGGGCATTTTTGATGTCAGCCATATGGGCGAGATCGAAATCCGGGGACCCTCTTCCAAGAACCTGATTCAGAAACTGATGACCAATGATATCGACTCAATGCAGGACAATCAGGCTCTTTATACCCTGATGTGCCTGGAACACGGTGGTGTGGTGGATGATTTGCTGGTTCACCGTTTTTCTGAAGATCATTATTTCCTTTGTGTGAACGCTGCGAATACGGAAAAAGATTTTGAATGGATTTTAAAAAATGCCGGTTCTTGCGATGCTACGATTCGAAATACCAGTCAGGAAACCGCACAATTTGCAGTGCAGGGGAAACATTCTGAGGCCCTGTTGCAAAAATTATGCGAAACTCCTTTGAATGAAATCAAATACTACCATTTTAAAAAAGCAAAAATCCACAATTTTGAAAGTATCATTGCACGAACCGGATACACCGGTGAAGATGGTTTTGAGATTTATATCGATGCGGGTCACGCCGAAACCGTTTTCGGGGCCATTCTTGATGCGGGCAAAGTTTTTAACCTTCAGCCCATTGGCCTGGGAGCCAGGGACACTTTGAGAATGGAAATGGGATATGCCCTTTATGGTAATGAAATCAATGAGGAATCCAAACCGCTGGAGGCTGGGTTGGGTTGGATTATTAAATTGGGCAACCAGGACTTCATAGGAAGGGCAGAGCTTGAAAAACAAAAGAATGCGGGAAATAGACGTAAGCTGGTAGGAATTCGGCTGCTGGACCGGGGAGTGCTGCGCCCACATTACCGGATTTTAAAAAACGGGGCTCCCATCGGGGAATTGACCAGTGGAACTTTTTCTCCCTCCTTGAATACAGGGATCGGATTGTGTTATGTATCCTCTGAATATGCGGAATCTGGAACGGAACTGGAAGTGGAAATCAGGAAGTTGAGCGTACCCGCTGAGGTCGTCAAGCCGCCTTTTTTACCGACCCGCGTCAAAAAAAATTAATTGCTAAATAATCGGAGGCACCATGGAGGTCCCAAAGGAACTGTTGTATACGTTGGAACATGAATGGATATGCGTTGACGGTAAGAACGCTGTGATTGGTATAACTCATTTTGCCCAGGAGCAATTGGGCGATATTGTTTTTGTCGAACTGCCGGAAGTGGGGTCCCAGATGGAAAAGGAAATTTCCTTCGGGGTTGTGGAGTCCGTGAAAACCGTGTCCGACCTTTATGCCCCGGCAAGTGGTAAGATCACTAAAGTGAATAAGGAATTGGAAACCAACCCGGAAAAGGTTAATAACGAACCCTACGGCGCAGGATGGATTGTTGAGATTGAACTTTCTAATGAAAAAGATCTCGAATCTCTTCTCGACCCAGATGCCTACACCGAACAATGCCAAAAGGAGATGGAATAATTCCTTCCGTTCCTTTCAATACCTTTCCCTGACCTATGCGGTATATCCCCCATACAGAACAAGACATCAAGCTGATGCTTGCCGAAATCGGCGTGCTGAATATTGATGTTTTGTTCGACAGCATTCCCGACTCGTTAAGGTTGGGAGACACTTTGCTGGGACTGCCTGAGAGTTTGTCCGAAAGCGAGTTGACCGAATA
>JYMV01045999.1_pt1 | contig 11014 bp, 7 predicted proteins | sample 338911 | NCBI WGS metagenome assembly JYMV01 (sample SAMN03354496, study PRJNA234377) | hydrothermal vent metagenome | biome: Deep sea; feature: Hydrothermal plumes at the Eastern Lau Spreading Center, Western Pacific Ocean; material: Seawater | place: Tonga | collected 2009 | depth 2000 m m
TGCAGCGTACGAGTCCATTTTTCAAGATCGTCGGTGATATCGTGCGGCTTTGCTAGTTCCGCGCGTAGAGTTTCGATTTCTGCTTCTTGGGTTTGATTTTGTTTTGCCGCCAGAGGAGAAGCAATGGTTGCTCGCGGGTCAAAACCACTGTTACCTTTTTCCGGCACTTGGTTGAAGTAAGCCAATATCTGGTAAAACTCGGTTTGACTCAGTGGATCGTATTTGTGATCGTGACAGCGTGCGCAGCCGACAGTCATGCCGAGCCAGACGGCACCCGTCGTAACAACTCGATCCATCACATACTCCACGCGGTATTCCTCACTAATGATTCCGCCCTCGATGGTGATGGCATGATTGCGATTAAATCCCGTGGCCAGTTGTTGCTGGGGCGTACCGTCGGGAATGAGGTCGCCAGCGAGTTGTTCGATAGTGAACTGATCAAAGGGCATGTTCGAGTTATAGGCATGGATGACCCAATCGCGCCACACCCACTGAGTTCGTTCGGTGTCGTATTGGTAGCCGTTGGTGTCGGCATAGCGAGCAAGATCGAGCCAGTATCTGGCCATCTGTTCGCCGTAGGCTGAGGATTCGAGGAAATGGTCTACCATGGTTTCATAGGCGGTGTCTTGCGTGTCCGCGAGAAACGTGTCGATTTCCTCGAGTGTTGGTGGAAGACCGGTGAGGTCGAATGAGACACGGCGAATCAATGCTTCACGATCCGCTTGATCGTTCGGTACCAGTTTGGATTTCTCTAACCGCGCCAAAACAAATTTGTCGATCGAATTGCGAGTCCACGATTGATTTTTGACGGTTGGGATTTCGACTTTGGTGGGAGTGATAAATGCCCAGTGTTGCTGATATTCGGCGCCCTGATTGATCCAGTGGGTGAGTGTTTCAATTTGCTCAGCGGTCAATGCGGTGTGTCCTTTCGGCGGCATTCGCTGGGAAAGGTCCGCGGTAGAGATACGTTGTATCAACTCGCTCACAGTCGCCTTGCCTGGCACGATTGGCAATGCCCCGCTTTCAGTTTCACGCACTGCATCCGCACGGACGTCGAGTCGAAGTTCGGCTTGACGAGCATCAGCATCTGGGCCATGACAGATAAAACAGGCATGCGACAGAATAGGGCGGATGTCTCGATTGTATTGGAGCTTTTCGGGCGGTGGCTCAGTTGCCTGCATGCTAGCGCATATGCCGAGCAGTAAAATAGCAATTGAAGAAGCCCAGAAGCGAGTTAAGTTGTTCAAAGCGTTACCTGTTGTGTGGCAAGGGAACCTGCTGGAGGCCCAGCGTGTCGGCGGTGGTGCAAAACCGTGTACCATCATTGTAATTGTATTGCAGGGCTAGTTGAATGACTGATGGTTATTATGGTAGTTTCAATAGGATACTGACCGAGCCCCTTTTTTATAATCGAAAATGTTTTTTACAATGGATAGTATGTTGGAACGTTCTCAATATCACGCACAACTATCGCTGTCGCTAATGTTTTTGGCAGTGCTGTTTTTATCGAGTAATGTCGTGATTGGACAATCAGAGGTGATTGCCCTGCGGCAAGAGTCGCCGCCGCCTACGCTTGAGCTGGGTGCAGCGGGGGAAATAGTTGAATATTTACAACGGACATTAAACGCGCGGCTTAAGCCCTCACCTCGTTTGAATATTGATGGCGATTTTGGAGCCAATACACGGCGGGCCGTTGAGCTTTTCCAAATTTCTCGGGACTTGGGGGCAACGGGCCGTGTCGATCCGGGAACTTGGTTGGCACTCGGTAAACTCATTACCAAAGATGAACCCATTGATGACGAGCAACGTTTTAATCGTCAACGGTTACCACGAGAACCAAATGATGCACTTGTTGGTTTGCCATTTCTGACATGCAAAGCTTGGGTTATCACGGATGCTTCCACTGGCGAGGTGCTGTGGGGTGAGAACTATAACAAAGCTATTGACGTCGCCAGTACGACGAAAATCATGACGGCCTATTTAGTATTGAAGTACGCGGATACAGATCCACAAGTGTTGCAAGAAGTGATTACATTTTCCCAGCGAGCAGATGCGACGCCAGGCAGTACCGCAGGGGTGCGTGTTGATGAGAAAATCAGTGTTGGTGAGTTACTGTATGGTTTGATGTTGCCGTCGGGCAATGACGCATCGGTCGCTTTTGCTGAGTTCTTCGGTGGACGCTTAAGTGGCAAAGAGGACTGTTCCGCTGATGAGAGCTATGACTTGTTTATTGGTTTGATGAATGTAATGGCTAAACAGCTTGGCATGAACGATAGCCATTATGTAAATCCGCATGGCTTAACAGCTAAGGGGCATTTGTTGTCGGCCTCTGACTTGGCAAAGCTTGCTGACGCAGCATTCGACATCCCGTTGTTTCGTCAGTACGTAAATACGCGACAGCACGCGACTCGGGTGACATCTGCCGATGCACCACCGCGTCTTCTCACGTGGAAGAACACGAATCGACTATTGGGAATTGCTGGGTATGACGGAGTAAAGACAGGCACGACAACCGCAGCCGGTGCGTGTTTGGTATCGCATGGCGTCCGTGACGGCAACGAGTTGTTTATTGTCGTGTTAGGAGCGTCGGGTTCGAGTGCACGATATGCTGACTCACGAAATTTATATCGCTGGGCTTGGAACCAATTGGCTCCAGCTAAGAAAAACCGACGTGGCCGTTGGTTGTTGAAATAAGAGACTTATTACTAGTTTGAGAGTTCTACTATGAATCAAGAAAACCAAGAAGTTGCATCAATATTTAGCGGTTGTATTCCAGCTATTATGACGCCCTGCGTTAGCAGTGAGGATCGCACTCCCGATTACGAAGCGTTAGTGCGCAAGGCTCAGGAATTGATGGATTGTGGGATGAACGGTGTTGTTTACTGTGGATCGATGGGTGACTGGCCACTGCTGACGGACGACCAGCGGCAGCAGGGCGTGGCGAGTTTGTGCCAAGCCGGTATTCCGGTGGTTGTGGGCACAGGGGCACAGAACCCTCGCTTGGCTGCTGAACATGCCGCACATGCCGAGAGTGTCGGCGCACAGGGTTTGATGGTAATTCCACGAGTTCTATCACGCGGGACATCGGCTATCGCTCAGAGACATCACTTTGCTGGAATATTGGCGGCGGCACCTAATACGCCCGCTGTGATTTATAACAGTCCGTACTATGGATTTGAGACGAAGGCTGATTTGTTTTTTGATTTGCGGGCGGAGTTTTCCAATCTTGTTGGATTTAAAGAATTCGGTGGCGCTGATTCATTGAGTTACGCAGCTGAACATATTACCAGTGGTGATGCCTCCTTGGCGTTAATGGTTGGCGTCGATACACAAGTTGTGCACGGGTATGTTAATTGTGGTGCGGTCGGAGCGATTACTGGGATCGGTAATGCATTGCCGCGAGAGGTGTTACGATTGATAGAACTTGCAAGTGCGGCGGCCGCGGGTGATGTGCCAGCGCGGCGGCTAGCCCAAGAATTGGAAGACGCTTTGATGGTTCTTTCGACGTTTGACGAAGGGCCAGATTTGGTGTTGTTTTACAAGTATCTGTTGGAACTTAACGGTGATGCTCAGTACGCCGTGCATTTCAACGAAAGCGATTGCTTGACGGCGAGTCAACGCGGGTTTGTGGAACAGCAATACCAACTGTTTAAAGATTGGTGGACTGCTTGGAACGGAGCCACTGACTGAAGCCGGGCGCTCAACAGGCGACGGTTGTTATTCGGTCAACTTGATGACAACGGGAAGTTCTTGAGGGTTGGCGACGAAGACCATGGAAATGCTGTTGACGCAGTGGCGTGTGTCTTTGGCTGTGAACTCTTCGCCAAAAAAAACGTGTCCGAGGTGTCCTTGGCAATTGCTGCAGACAATTTCGGTTCTGCTGCCGTCCGCATCCGGTATTCGAGTAACTGCGTCTTGGATCTCATCATCAAAACTTGGCCAGCCGCAACCGCTGTCGAACTTGTCGGATGATTCATAGAGCGGAGCGTTACAGCGACGGCAAACATATGTGCCGTCTGCTTTGTTGTCGGTGTATTCGCCAGTGCCCGCTCGTTCAGTTCCCTTATGAACTAAGACGTATTCTTCATCAGCGTTTAGGTCGTTGTAGGATTGGGGTTGTTCGTCGGACACGGTGCTTTCCTTCGTGGGTTGGACATCGGGGGCCTTAGTGGTTTTACTCTGTGCGAGGCAGCCAGCGAGCGTCACAATAAAAATGCTGGTCATACGATGGACGAAATTTGATTTCATGTTGTAATGATAGTCAGTAAAATGATGTTTCGTGTTCTATATAATTATGGATTTTACGACATTCGTTGTATTAGTGCTACAATGAAAGCTACGCATAAATAATGTTCAGCGGGGAGAATTTGAATGCTGAGGCGGCTATTTTTGAAAGATGGCAGTTTGCTGTTAGTGGGTTCTGCCGTTGCGCTGCAAAATCTAACTGGTATTGCAGGTGCTGCTGATGCTGAAGCTATTGTTCGCTTTAGCATGATCACCGACTTGCATTATGCCGATAAACCACCCGCTGGATCTCGTCATTACCGCGAGACGATTGCCAAGCTGGAACAAGCGACTGCTCAATTTGAGAAAGATAAACCCGATTTTCTTGTTTGCTTGGGCGATTTAATTGACGCTGCTGCTGATGTAAAAACTGAGCTTGGCTATCTGACTCGCATCACCAAAGAGATGGCGAACATCAAACTTGCAAAGCACTATGTGTTGGGAAACCATTGTGTGGACACGCTGACCAAAAAGGAATTTCTCGACGGAGTAGAGCAAGAGAAGTCTTATTACTCGTTTGACAAAGGCAACGTCCATTTTGTAGTTTTAGACGCTTGTTTTCGAAGTGATGGCGTGCCGTATCAGCGCAAGAATTTTGTTTGGACGGATCCCAATGTTCCTGCTGCTGAACTTCAATGGTTGAAACAGGATTTGGCCAATGCTGACAAGCCGACCATTGTTTTCGCTCACCAACGCCTTGATAACGCGGGCTCACACGGTATAAAAAATGCAGTTGAAGTACGTAAGGTTCTCGAGGAATCGGGTCAGGTATTAGCTGTGTTTCAGGGGCATAGTCATCAAAACGAACATAAGGTGATTGGCGAGATACATTACTGTACGCTAGTCGCTATGGTTGAGGGTTCCTTGGAAGCTAGCAATGGCTGTAGCACAGCGTCAGTTCTTGCTGACGGGACAATACGCTTGACGGGCTTTCGTAAGCAAGCGTCCTATGCCTGGGAATAAAACTACTCGAAAGTGAATTTAGAATATTAACCAACTTGGAATTTAGCATCTATGAAAAGTAAATTATCGATAACGATGTGTTGTTTGAGTTTGATTGGCTTATGTGGTTTTGTTGCATTAACAACGGTTGCACATGAGGATGAGGATGGAGTGAAGAAGCCGGTTGCGGTAACACATCAGCAACGATATACGGCGACGGCGATGCCAGATCGGATTTTATTGAGTTGGCAACAGGATCCGGCAACATCGTTTTCGGTGACGTGGCGTACTGACATGACGGTTGATGTTGGATTAGGCGAAATAGCAGTTGCTACAGATGGACCTAAGTTCACGTCCAAGAAGACGGCAGTCGAAGCGACGCGTGTGACTTACAAACCTGAGTTTGGTGAAGTGCATCATTACACGGCGGCGTTTGACGGGCTCAAGCCAGAGACGCAATATGTATACCGAGTGGGCGATGGAGTGAATTGGAGTGAGTGGATACAAGTGACGACCGCTGCGGACCAAGCCAAACCGTTTCGGTTTGTATACTTTGGTGATTCCCAGAACAGTGTGTGGTCGATGTGGAGCCGCGTGGTTCGGCAATCGTACAAAAACGCCCCTAAATCAGCATTCTTTTTGCATGCAGGGGATTTAGTCAACAAGACCAACTCTGATGGCGAATGGGGCGAGTGGTTCCAAGCGGGCGGATTTATCCATCGCAGTACGCCAGTAGTTGCTAGTCCCGGAAATCACGAATACTCCTCTAAGTTATCAACTCATTGGCGTCCGACGTTTGCCTTTCCTGAGAACGGTCCGGAGGATTTGTTAGAAACGGTTTATTACATTGATTATCAAGGGATGCGACTCGTTGTGCTTAATAGCAACGTACACATGGGCGAGCAGGCTGAGTGGTTGGATTCCGTGCTAAAGGACAACCCGCAGAAATGGACTGTGGTCTGCCATCACCATCCGATTTATTCGTCCAAGGAAGGGCGCGACAACCCGTTGTTGCGAAATACGTGGCAGCCGATTTATGATAAGTACAAAGTTGATTTAGTATTGCAAGGGCATGATCACACGTATGCTAGATCGGGGTTAATGACGTGGCAGAATGTGCCTAAAGGGGTAACCACGAGAACGGATATCGGTACAGTTTATGTCGTGAGCGTTAGTGGTCCGAAAATGTATGATCTTGGAAAGCGGCCTTTCATGAAACGCGGCGCGGAGGACACGCAGTTGTTCCAAGTAATCGATGTAGACGGAAACGAAATTCGCTATGAGGCGCGGACGGCTCGTGGTGTGTTGTACGATGCCTTTACGCTGAAGAAGCAAGCGGCGGGCAAAGCCAACTTGTTGATTGAGCAGATTCCGGACACACCAGAGCGGTTACGAGCATCTAAGTAAACGAATACGGAAAAACCGGACCACGAATTTATACAAATTAGTACCAATGTGATATTTGGTCGCCGAAAACTAATTTCCCATTTCCTCTGCCTATTTCAGTTCGCCACATTTGTGCAGCGCCATGATGGGATAGAATGTGCCGCTATACGTGATGAAATGGCGTGTGTCTTTGTTGAGGCTACGAGTCCACCAGCGTCCGGAGGTTCTTTGGTTGGCTTTGATCCAAACGATGCCTTTTTGGATTTGCGGATGGTCGGCGGGGATACCAGCGTCTCGCAATACCATGATAGCGAGACCGGTTTGGTGTCCGTCACTGGGTGGGTTTGTTACTTCCTTTTCCGCCTTTAGCTTCTCGGATCGACTTCCACCGCCCCAAGTGTCGGGGGTGCCGAAATTGCGCATGGCCCACCCTCCGTCTTCGTTTTGGTGTCCGAGAATCATCGTAACGATTTCTTGCTGAACTGCTTTGTCGATGAGCCCGTCCATTCTGGTGTTAGCCCACAGAAGTAGTACTTTGCCATAGTCGTGCGGCGCGGGTTGAGTTTGCAAGTATTTTTTAAGCTTGGCGACTTGAGTTTGTTGATCGGCGTTCATTTCTTCAAGAAAACCAGGGGCGGTACCTAGTGCTAGTGCGGCGACTGTGGCTCCCTGATAGCTACTGGATTCAAACGGAGGCCAGCAGTCGATGTTTCCCCAGCTACCGTCGTCGCTTTGGACACTAAGCATTAAGTCGAGAGCGGCGATTGTATCGGCAGTTAGTTTACCGTTAACGTGCAGATCCCACTCTGCCATGCCTTGTGCCATGTAGGCGATTTGGGTGGGCTTAATGCCCTGCAGCAGGGAGGTTGTGGGGGCGCGTTTGAACTTGGTGATTTCGTTGACGAGAAACTCGTGATTGGCGGCGTTGGGATTGCCGAGGATGGGAGTGAGTGCGGGGCGTAATTGTATGTAGGTGCCGTTGGTATGGCAGGCGACACATTTTCGTTTGGCTTGCCAAGCCGTGGTGCCTTGCTCGAGGTACTCAAGTGCTTTTTTTGTGCTGAATTGATCGATGAGAGGTTCATCCGCTGTGGCTGCCGGGATCGCGATCCCTTCGCTGGCGTATTGTGGTTCAACAGCGTTGGTGTTACACGAAAAGAGTGCGATAATAACAAGCAACATAGGGGTATGTTTTGTGTGGCGCATATTAGGAATTCTCCTTTGGATATATTGTACCAGTTGGCGACGGCGTTGGGGATTTGCACAAAGTCCATTTCAATCTGCTGTTGTGTTTTATAGTAAACTAAATATCTATGCAATTGTTTCAGTGTTTTTACGAGAGGGATTCCATGTTATTGAAGACGAGCAAGATGTTTAAAGTGTTGGCCCTTTGTTTGGTGGGAGTGTTTGTGATGGTACCAGTGGAATCAGTTTCGGGCGAAGACCCGTTAGTGTTTATTACTTCGTTTGCCAAAGGTGAAACGGGCGCGATTCATGCGATGCGGTTGGATGCCCAGCGGGGGGTGTTGACGGAAGTGAATACGACCACGGATGTAGAGAATCCGTTTTTTATTGCATTGTCTCCTAATCGTAAGTATTTGTACTCGATTCATGCATCTCAGTTCGGTGGACCTGCGCATAGTGAAGTGGCGGCGTATTCGATTGAGGATAATGCCGGGAAATTGCGGTTGTTGAATCGTCAAACAACCTTGGGAACGACGGCGTGTTACATCGATGTTGCGGCGGAGGGCAGGTCGGTGGTGGTTGCGAATTATAGTTCCGGCAGTGTTGTTTCTTATCCGGTGCAGGGTGATGGTTCCTTGCGCGAGGCGGCGACGTTTGCGCAGCACGAGGGGATGAGTGTAAATGAAGCTCGTCAGCAGGAGCCCCATGCGCATTGTTTTGTGATTAGCCCCGACAATCGATATGTGTTCTCGGCCGATTTAGGAATTGACGAGATTATTGGCTACAAGTTGAAGTCGCGGACGTCGGAGCTGCAGCGGTTGGATGCTGCGGCTGAGACGGCGCCGGGAGCAGGACCTCGGCACTTGATTTTCCATCCCAATGGCAAGTATGTGTATGTGATTAACGAGTTGTTAAATACGGTTTCGTTGTTTGATTATGATGCGGCGACGGGGAAGTTGTCCAAGCGTCAGACGATTGCGACGCTACCCAGCGATTTTGAGGGTGTGAGTCACACGGCAGATTTAAAGATAACTCCGGACGGCAAATATTTATACGGTACGAACCGGGGTCATGACAGCATTGCCTGTTACCGGTTGTCGGCGGATGGTAGTTTGACGTTGTTGGCGATTGTGCCGAGTTTGGGCAAGGGGCCACAGAATTTAGCGATTGCTGGCGGCGGAAAGTTGTTGATATGTGCGAATATGCCGGGCAATAACGTGGCCGTGTTCCGCATCGACGGTGCTTCCGGCAAGATCACATCAGTCGGCCCGCCGTTAGAGGTCACGAGCCCCTCGTGCATCATGATCCGCTAGGTGCTGGGGAGTCGTATCGCAGCCCTACGGCGTGCGGTATAAAAATGCATCGGACGTAAGCAGAGAAACTAACAGAGCGTTCATACTTCCATCGCTATCTTTATATGCTCGGTACGCATCTTGGAGAACAGGTGCGTCATTAAGCGTCTCATTGCGTCCCATCCAGAACCGGAATACATATCGTACAAACACTTGTTCGGACCGCTCGCTTTCAGCAAGTTTCTGAATTAATTCAATCGCGTCGGAGACCTTCCCGTCGAGCGATGGGTCACCGGAATCGATGATCTCACCGGATGTATCAACGGGTTTCTTCAGCTCGAATTCACGGTATAAACCTACGTGGTTAAACATTTCAAACGGCAGCCCAAGCGGATCCATTTTTTTATGACATGTCCAGCAGTAACTCTCACGCGTAACTCGCATCCGTTCGCGTAACGTCGCATCAGGTTCATCTGGCAACATTGCGTCCACGGTAATAGGCACATCTGGAATACCGCCACCGAGGAGACGCTCCCAAACCCAACGACCACGCAGGATGGCATGATTGTCCATAGCATCTGAATGCGAAACAAGCCAAGCCGGGTGAGTTAGAATCCCTAAACGTTGACCTGCCGGCACGGTGGCCGATTGACGCTCAGGTTTCATCGAACCATTGCCGAAACTGCGGCGACTAACACGAGCGTATTCAGGCGTCCCAGTCAACTTGGCGACGGTGACAGTATGGTTAACTCTGGGAGGCTGCTTGGGTTTTTTGGGCTTAGGAGGCTCTTTATCAGGATTCGCTTTTTTCCATGCCTCCAGCTCGGCTGCCGCTTTTCTGACAACTTCTTCTTGTGCTTTTTTCGCAGCTTCTATTGATGCTTGTCGTTCTTCAGGAGAGTTTTGTTTGCCAAAGTACACGTCGTCAGATCGTGTAACCACAACTTTATCGGTGGTTAGCAATTGTTTAAACACATCCCTGTCTTCTGCTAGAATAATTTCGATCAACCGGTCAGTACTGGCAGTTGCATCGAACATCGAACGATAGTGCTGGTTCGGATTGTTTGCCAACCCCGCAGCAGTCATAGCTTTTGAATCTTTACAGATATATCCACCGAGGTCGTAATCAAAGTAATCTCGGAAAAATTGAAGGACGCGCGGCTTGCGGATACTGTTATCAGCAAGCATTCGTTCAACTTCGCGTTTTACATCTTCTTTGGTTCGCATTCGACCGTCGATGATGGCGGCTCGTAACTGTTCGTCCGGTTTGATATATCGCAGTGCGTGATTTACCGCCAGGCCAAGGTCCCAGTCTTGAAGCATTATACGCCCATGCTCATCCACTTTACCCGTTTCGGCTAGCTCTGCACGAAACAGTGCATCACGGTCAAGGAAGATTGATGACAGGCCCAAGACCGCTCCGTCTTTATTGCCAAGTTTTTCAACGGTATTTTTCAGTATCTCAAGGTAGATGTCAGATTCTTCCGGAGTAGGTATTCGAAAAGTGAGAGCTTCGAACAGGAAGTCGACAGCGGCGCGCTGTTGTTCTTCGCTAGGAGTCTCTTCCTTAAACAGGTCATATACAGGAGTGAGCGGACGCATAACCTTCGTGCTATAAATCAAGCTAGTCGGCAATCCGCGGAGGTCACCTACCATTTTGTCAGCGATGGAATTGGGATCATCTGTGATTTGATATGCATGGGCAATACTAAGTGGACCGTCTGCCATATATCGCAGGATATCGTTAGCCACCCCCAAAATTTGAGTGGTCTCGGCGCTGTTGACTGTATAAAAATACGGATAGTTTTCTAATCCATGTTTACGCGCAGATGAAAGAATGGCTGGAACACTTTTTACAGCCGTCGCATAGGCTACAGTACCGCCTTGCCACTTTATGATGCGGTCGGTACCAAAGTAAATTTTCA
>JYMV01004580.1_pt1 | contig 11013 bp, 9 predicted proteins | sample 338911 | NCBI WGS metagenome assembly JYMV01 (sample SAMN03354496, study PRJNA234377) | hydrothermal vent metagenome | biome: Deep sea; feature: Hydrothermal plumes at the Eastern Lau Spreading Center, Western Pacific Ocean; material: Seawater | place: Tonga | collected 2009 | depth 2000 m m
AATCCAGTTCTAGGCCCTCTGGAATGTAAGGGGTCAGCCGCACTGGATCGACCTCCCAATGCAGGAAGCTCAGATGACGCCATTTCTGCACGATGGCGTGAGGCCGCTCGGGCATGGGGAAGGGCAGGTGATCTGTCCTCATGCTTCCATCCATTCTACGCATCAGATTCAAATCCGCACTTACATCGTGATCGTATTATACTACCCATTCCAATCACTCACATCAATTTTACGAATCATATCCAAATCTACTACCCCAACAAACAAAAAACCCCGCTACTGGGCGGGGGGTTTACACAATGCGTATTCATTATGCAGGGATTAAAATATAATTAAAACGGGATATCATCGTCACCTATTGGATTGGAGGTATCTATCGATGAAGGCTCCTCACTCCTACCCTCCTCAACTCTAGGCTCGTATTCACTTTTATACGCATAATGAGTAGCACCTTTCTCTGATGTCTCTCTCCTCTTTGCAATAACAATATTGACCCATCCATTATTGTCTGCATGTTCTTGAAGTTCACTTACCTTGAACGCAGCATTTATCAGACTTCCTCCATTATCAAATACCTTTTCCCTTAAAGAACATTGATTGATATATACTCTATCTTGAGCCATAATTTTTCCTTTTCTATATGATTATTATCGTTTCCTAAAAAGAAGTTACAAAGACCCATAAATCTACTTTATTTAAAAAAATGCACTTAGGCTGTTGATGATCGATCGGGGTATAAACAAAAATCCCACCAAAACTTTTAGTCCAAATTTGGGCTTGAGAAAATCCAATAAAAAATAGTAGTAATGATATATACCTAACCATCACCAAATCTACCCATCATCCCACAAACAAAAAACCCCGCTACTGGGTGGGGCTATAGATTGAAAAATAGGATACTTATTGTTTTTCCAAGGGCAGCACCTATTGTAATGAATACTCCAATGTAAACAGCATAATGCAAATAATCATTAATGATAAAGAAGGCAATCTCTTGAAGTAAGGTGTATTTACTCGAAAATGAGTGAATAAGGCTGCACCCATTAACACAGCGATACCGCCTGAACCAATTAATACGAGCTGGGCTGAATCACTTTGAATCATAACCGCAAATGAGAGTTTAAATATCCCAACCATATCCCTAAGCCAATCAGGTAACTGATATTGCTTGAATTCTTCTATAATATTACTATAACGAACTACCCATACGAAGAAAATGGATACACCTACTATTATCTTTAACACGTCATTTATTGCAAAAATAGTTTCCATAATATTCCTTTAATTATTTTATAATTATTAAAAAAGTGGGCACAAAGTTAAATCAACTAAAAAGCGGAACTGAAACAGTAATTTTGACCATCAATAAATAGTGTAACAATGTGTCTATCCACTACTACAAGCCCTAAATGTCTATAAATAATAAACCCCGCTACTGAGCAGGGCTTGATGTTTATTTCAACAGCACCATCTTCTTAGTACTAATGTATTCACCAGCCTGTATCTGTTATAGGTAGATACCAGCACTTACTGGTTTGCCGTAATTCTTAGTAGCATCCCAGATAACTGATTTAGACCCCGCATCTTGGGTTGGGTTTCAAGCAATTTAGTTATTGCAAATGTGTGGCGTGTATTATGTAGGTGCTGAAACTTATTAATTGTTTATTTTAATATAGATTGAGGTGTAAACTAAGTGAATTAATAAATGTAAAGGATTTCAACATGAAAATTGCCAGATTATTACAGCTATTTTTCTTTCTATCTATTATCATCATTTCATCATGTAGTGACAATGATGAAGAGTTTGGCGATACTTCCCTTATTTCATTCGAAGAAGCAACATTTTCTGAAGACCAATTCATCATTTATTTAACAGAAGATCCAAATGGAAAAACATTTTCATTCGGTGCTGGTACATACAATTTTACGAATACAATTCCACTGGCAGATATTGAAAATCTAACTATTAAGGGAGCAGGAATTGATGAAACTTATTTTGATTTTAGTAATTCAGCTTCTACATCCGGCGAAGGGATTGCAGCCATGGATTGTTCTAATCTTCTTTTCTGTGGATTTACCATTCAAAACACGAACGGCGGGAATGCTATAACAGCGAGGAATATAACAGGACTTAGAATTGATGGCGTAGGCACGGTATGGCCAGAAAGCAGTCCGGATAATGGAGCCTATGGCATATATCCTGTAGAGAGTGATGATGTTATTGTGGAAAATTGTTACGCCCAGGCAGCTGTCGACGCAGGCATTTATTCTGGTCAAAACCAACGGGTTATTTTAAGAAATAACAGGATGACCCAGAATGTCTTCGGTATGGAAGCGGAAAATAATATAGATGTAGAAATATACGATAATGAATTTTACCTAAATACAACAGGTCTTTTAGTGTATGATCTTGCTGGTGTTGACAAAATTAAATCCGGTTCTAACTGTAAAGTTTATAACAATACATTTACAGATAATAATCAAAGTAATTTTGCCGAATTAGGAAGTGGCCTGGCAGCAGATGTGCCTCCTGGTTTTGGAATATTATATTCTGCTACTAGTTCTTTGGAAATCACCAACAATACATTCGTTGATAATGAAAGTGGTGCTATTATTGGAGTTGCATATTTTTTGGTTGATTTCAATTTTGATCCTTCTACTGACTCATTATTCACTTTCTTGAATGAAGATATTTATATTCATGACAATTCTTATAGTAGTGGAGGTGGCACCTTTAATATAGCTGGAATTTTAGATAGACCAGCTGGTCCACTTGTATGGTATACCTTTGCCTTAAATGGGAATGTTAGACCAGACATTTTTCTAGATCAACAGGACTATACTGCTGTTGGGGCTCCATATGCTGGCACAAGGGCTGTTATTGAAGAATCTTCTGATGTAATTTTACTTGAAGCCAATTTTGCACAGGCTGGTGAAAATCCCCCTATCGTTATTATTACCTCTACATCTTTAGATGATTTTACAGGAACAGGGACTACTCATTCCGATTTTGATTTAGTTGATGTACCATCAGATTGTGAATAATAGGAAGCATATTTCCGAATATGCGAAAAAATATATATGTTCTCGTTTTATTATCACTAATGCTACTGGGAAGTTCGTGTAATATTGAAAATGAAGATGATCCAATAAATGAATATGGAAACATTGATTTAAATAAAGTACCTTATAATAAACTTTCAGATTATAGATTTTTTACAGGGGCAATGAATGAATTAAATCCTGCCCAGGGTGTGTATCCATATGATCTTACTGCATCATTATTTTCCGATTATGCTGCGAAAGAAAGATTAATATATTTACCCGAAGGAACCACCATGGAGTACCAGGGGGATTTTAAAGTTTTAGAATTTCCGATTGGTACAATCATTATTAAAAACTTTATATACTACGAGGATGTTAGAGATAAATCTCTTGGCAGAACAATTTTGGAGACACGGCTTCTCGTAAGAAAAGAAACAAAATGGAAACCATTCGCCTACAAATGGAATGATGAACAAACGGAAGCAACCAGGTTAATAGTCGGTGGTACCGCGACAGCTTCTACTATTATTGAAAATGGCACTTTGAAAGAAATAGAAAGATATGTCATTCCAAGAGAACTGGATTGTAGAACATGCCATAATCTAAATGAAGAGATGGTTCCAATCGGGCCTAAACCAGCCAATCTCTATATGATGATGAAAGATGATCAATTATTAAACCAATTGGATCATTTTGTTGAGAATGGAATTCTCAATGAATATGATTATAGTGTAACCCAAATACCAGATTACTCTGATTCTACTCTTGATCCTATCATAAGAGGAAGGGCTTATTTAGACGCTAATTGTGCATTTTGTCATCGCCAGGGAGGCACATCAAACGCAAATGGATTATATATAAATTGGGATTATGAAGGAGAAAGAATTCATACAGGAATTTTCAAGATACCTACAAATTATAATGCGCCTGGTTTACAATATGATATTGTTCCCGGGAATCCTGATGAATCAATTTTACTTTACAGAATGACACAGACTGAAGCTCCTGATGTCATGCCTCAAATTGGACGTTCGATCAATCATGATGGGGGAATTGAAATTATCAGTGAATATATTTCAAATCTAGAATAACAATAAATTGTATAGCTAATTCTCTTATATCATCCCTTTTATCTTATAGAGTTTATTTTCTCCACCCCTAGCCAATGCATATTCAAATGACCATTTGATACAGGCCGAACCGATCTTTCCGTCTTTGCGAATGGCAATGTAAGCAATCTGAAAATCAGGATTTCCATTATGAGCCTTGATAACGCGATGCAACGCTTCTTTACAGGCGGCAGTTGGGTCGTAACCTTGTCGCATAAGTTCGACCACCAGAAAACTGCCGGTGGTTTTGATCACTTCCTCACCTAATCCGGTTGCTGCGGCACACCCAATTTCATTATCTACAAATAACCCGGCACCAATTATGGGGCTATCCCCCACTCGCCCATGTAATTTGTAAGCCCAGCCGCTTGTAGTGCAGGCTCCGGCGAGATCGCCATTTTTATCCTGGACCAAAACGGAGATAGTGTCGTGCGTTTCATGGGGAGTCATTTCCCGTCTTTTTTTCTTCCATTTTTCCCATGCTTCGCGAGACTCATCGGTTAGAAGATCCATTTCTTCAAAACCTTGGGAAACTGGCTTGGTATCTTCCATAACTTTTCGTGCAACAGAAACAGGATGCTTGATATTTTGAAGAAATGCCACTGATCCCGCATTCCCTGTAGAATCCATCACACATGCATCAAGCGTTACATTGCCCTGTTCATCGGGTAGTCCGCCAAGGCCGACCGACGTACTGGTGGGATCCGCTTCGGGAATACGGGCTCCTGCTTCAGCAGCATCCATGGCAGAACCCCCATTCTGCAGAACTTTCCATCCAGCATCGTTGGCAGGTAGACCATGACTCCATGTGGAAAGAATGATAGGTTTGTTATTATTGGTTTTGATTTCCTGATCCGATAAAAGTATTGTGGGAGCTGCGAATCCAACAACGGATGTTTTTAAAAAATCCCTGCGTTTCAAAATGGAACCGTTAGGCTTGCACTAATAATCTCTGCTCAAGAATCATACGCAGCCATACCCGTTATTGCCTCACCTAAAATTAGTGTATGCATTTCGTGGGTGCCTTCGTAGGTGTAAACTGATTCAATATTTGCCATGTGGCGCATGGGAGAAAAATCTTCTGTAATGCCGTTAGCCCCTAATATTTCACGTGATATTCGCGCAATATCTCGAGCCATAACACAGTTTTTCCGTTTGGCCAATGAAACTTGTTGGAAGGTCATTTTTCCCTCATCCTTCAACCTGCCTAAACGATAGACTAAAAGTTGCCCTTCTGTGATTTGGGTAAGCATATCAGCCAACTTGGTTTGGGTCAACTGATACCCGCCGATAGGCTTGGAGAATTGTTTTCGCTCTTTAGAATATTCAACAGCAGTATTATAACAATCTGTTGCGGCGCCGACCATTCCCCAGGAAATGCCGTAGCGGGCTTGTGTTAAACAGCCCAGGGGACCTTTCAGTCCTTCAACGTTTGGGAATCGCGCCGAATCAAGCACACGCACATTCACCATGGACAATTCAGATGTGATAGAAGCACGCAAACTCAATTTCCCATGAATATCGCTGGATGTGTATCCTTCCATCCCTTTTTCCAATAAGAATCCACGAATGATGCCTTCTTCATCCCGAGCCCAGACCACCGCCACATCAGCTAAAGTCCCATTGGTGATCCACATCTTATTGCCGTTGATGATCCAGTCATCGCCGTCTCGTTTGCAGCGTGTAGCCATACCGCCGGGATTGGAACCATAGTTCGGTTCTGTGAGTCCGAAACATCCAATTTTTGTTCCTGCACCCAGTTCCGGAAGCCATTTGGCTTTTTGTTCATCGGAACCATAAGCGTGGATGGGATACATGACCAAGGCACCTTGCACGCTGGCAAAAGAGCGTAAGCCTGAATCACCCCGCTCCAACTCATGGAGAATGAGTCCATAAGCCACATTGCTCACACCGGCCCCGCCCGATTCTTCCGGCAAAGCCGATCCCATAAATCCCAATTCACCCAGTTTGGGAACTAACTCCATGGGGAAAGTGGCGTTTTCATAATGTTCATTGATGACCGGCATGAATTCTGTTTGAACAAATTCATGAGCTGTTTTTTGTATCAGCAATTCCTCATCGGTCAGCAAATCAGTGATATTATAAAAATCTGGTCCAAATTCTTTCATCCAAATTTCCTTTGATAAATAAGAATAGAAATTACACCTTTCGTTGGATTGATTGTGCAAGAGAAGTCAAATCGTCATCTCCCCATGACACTTTCTCCGGTTGGGATTTGATCTCTTTTAAAATTGTTTTTAATTCCTGGTCAGAAATAGTTAAGCACATTTCATACAGCCTGTTTTTCAAAGCCGCTTTGCCGGTGTATTTATCGATCACCAAATGTCGTTTCCTGTTTACAATCTCCGGAGAAATTGCTTCGTAGGATTTTGGCTCTTGCACCACTGCTTTTACATGCAGACCTGCTTTATGAGTGAATGCATTTTTGCCGGTTATGGGACGATTGGTTTTCAGCTCAAGTTTTGAAAACGATACAACTAATTTTGATAATTCCGGTAACAAGCCCAGATTCCAGTTTTGATTAATTTTGTATAATTCAGTTAAAGCTGTTGTTACTTCTGCCAGTGGCGGCAGCCCGCACCTTTCTCCTAGACCATTTACAGTTACATCCACACATTGAGCACCGGCTTCTAAAGCAGATAGGGCATTAGCTGTTGCCATGCCAAAATCATTATGACAATGGACATGAACGGGAATATCCAATTCTGACACGATGCAATTCACGAGTTCTTTTGTTTTTGTGGGTGTCAGACATCCAACAGTATCAGCCAGGCTGAAGCGGTCAGCACCGGCATTTTGAACCAATTGTCCAACTTGAATCAGAAAATCAATGTCGGTCCGGCTGGCATCTTCTGCCGTGAAGCGGAGTTTGAGCTCCTTATCTTTTCCATATTTCACGGTGGACTCAATCCGCTTCAGCGCTTCGGATTTGGTCACATTAAATTTATGTTTCAGGCTTAAGGGAGATGTTCCGAAGAAAATCCCCATCCACGGTACACCAATAGCCACGGCGTCATTTATATCAGATTTAACTGCCCGGCCGTGGGCCATTTTTATAGCATTCAGATCAAGGTCATTCAGCACTTCCACCGCTTCATATACATCAGGAGAAACGGCAGGATGGCCCAGTTCAATAAAATCCACACCAAAGACATCCAGACGTTTAGCAATGGCTACCTTCTGCTCTGATGTAAAAGATACGCCCGGTGTTTGCTCTCCCTCACGAAGGGTAGAATCCAAAATTTGTATCTTTCGATTGATCAGCATACGAGTTTTCTTTGGTCTTCCATTCCCATGGAAATCAGGAATGGATTCTCCTTTTGATAATCAATAAATGATTTTTTGGAATTTATGTCCATCCAGTTGTTTTGGATGATTAATTGACCGATTGCACCGCCCAATGTGTTCCCGGGGCCGAGCAAAACCAATTTATCCGGACAAAATTCCTTTATACCAACAGTGAGCGATGCTGAAAAATCATATGATTTTACAACCTGATGCCGCAAAGTGTACTGCCATAATTCATGCCTGTCTGTGCTCCAGGGTTTCCAAATAGTACCTCGTCCGTCAATCAGAGGAACATCTGGTTTTTGGAACATAGAGTCAGGCAACATTTTTGATGCTTTTTGAGAAACTGGTTCCATCAGCGGTGTATGAAAGGCAGCATGGTAGAACAGTTGGAAGGGATATTTACCATCAGTCGGCAGTATTTGAAGTACATAGTCCAATTTATTTTGCTCCCCACCGATTACCACATATCCACCCAGAAATATGGAAACATGGGCACCGGCTTTTTCGATCGCTTCCATCACCAATTCTATTTTGGCAGTATCTCTGTTCCAATGCTCATCTACAATGGGATAAATAATTTGTCCGCCGATAATTTTATCTTTCATCATGGAACCCATGGTCTGAATCAAATGAAAAGCATTTTCATGATTCAACGCGCCACTCAGGGCAAGTGCGATGTACCAGCCCATTGAATTCCCAGTGATAGCAACAATTTCGTATTTCGCCTGATCGATGCATAAAAAGTCAGACAGGCTACAGGCGTAGATAAGCGGCGAAGCGTGTTCACCTCCCATATGGACTTTCGCTTTAAAAGGCGAAGCATCCAATTCTGTGATGGTTTGCAGACCCGCGGCTTTCCGGTTTTCATCCATAAAATGGATCCTATCTTTTGCCGATTGACCAAATGATTTTAGATAACCAGTTGTTTCCCTCGTATAGGTACCACGTCCGGGGCAGATGACAACAATGCGTTCTTTCATTTTTACATAACCGCCCCTAAATCCCCGCTTGTGGCAGGCAGGGACTGGATGGAATAAATCCTACCCATTTACCAACTCCAGCGCATTTTCAATAATACTTTCCATGCTTGGAAGGGTGACCGTGGCCGCCTCTCCCAATGGAATAAAACTGTCTTCCGCTGCATGGAGTTTAATGTTCAGCGGTTTTGGACTTTCGCTCACCAAGTTGGCCAAGAGCCCTTCTCCATGACAGCCTGTTCTCCGGCATTCATCCACAATCAGTACATTTACACAAGTCCCGATTGCCTTCAATATTTTGGGGATATCAATGTCGGACAACCACCGCAAATCAATTACCTTTATCTTTTTCTTAAGCTTCTTTTCAATTCCCGGTCTTGCCTGCAGTGACAAATACAATCCATTGCCATAAGTAATAATGTTGATAACATTTCCCTTTCCGTATTCTTTGAATTTTCCCATGGGAATTTCTTCATCCACATCGGGATATTGAAAATTCCATTTTCCGTCTTTCGATTGATGGAGATCTTTTATCATGTACAGAGCAATCGGCTCAACAAAGATTGTCAAACTCCCGTTTTCGTAGGCTTCCCGAACGGCTGTGCGCAGCATTCTTGCCGCATCCGATCCGTTCGACGGGCAGGCCAGGACCACACCCGGCAGATCGCGAAATACGGACAGAGAATTGTCATTGTGGAAATGCCCTCCGAAACCTTTTTGATAGGCCAGTCCGGGAATGCGCAACACCATGGGATTGGTGAATTGCCCGTCACTAAAAAACGGTAAGGTGGCCGCCTCACTGCGAAGTTGATCCTCTGCGTTGTGAAAATAGGCCAAGAACTGAATCTCCGGAATCGGTATAAATCCGTTGTGGGCAAAACCAATCGCCGAACCGATGATAGAAGTTTCATCCAGCAGACTGTTGAAAACCCGTCGAACCCCGAATTGTTCATAGAGGTTCGCCGTTACATGATACACACCGCCCTTCTGTGCCACATCTTCTCCAAAAACCAGTGTATTCTTGTAGCGGATCATAATGTCTGACAGTGTATAATTAATGAGCTTCGCCATGTGATGGGGATGCTTCAAACGGTCGAACTCTTTTCCAAAAACCGACTCCCTATCTCTTTTATTCGGCACCGGTGGCGCTGATTGTTTTTTTCTATTCGCTGTGATCGATTCCATTACACGCTCGCCGCTCGAAAGCTTAGGCCGCAGCGCCGCTGCTTTGCAGACCTGGCCCACAGTGATCCGGGAGGACTCATACAAAGTTAAAATATCCTCAGCTGACAGACATTTATTCTCAATCAATATTCTGGCTGAATGCAGCAAGGGATCATTGAATTCAGCAACTTCAATTTCCTTCAGGGAATGATATCCGCTCTCAATATCCGAACCGGCATGGCCCATGAGCCGAACTGTGATCATGTGGAGAAAAACAGGCGTCCGGTTTTTCCTGCAAAATGATTCTGCTTCCTTAGATTTTTGAATGAGGTCAATGAGATTCAATCCATCACAGGTAATATATTCAAAACCCGGCCGGTTTGCGAAAGAATCCCTGATCCAGTTCTCCGGTGTCGGCACGGAAATTCCGAGTCCATTGTCCTCACAGATAAACACAATCGGTACATACCCGCCCTGATGCCTCACCCACGCTGACGTATTGAATCCGCTCAAAGCTGCGGTATGGTTTACGCTGGCATCTCCAAAACTGCAGAGGACAATACTGTCATCAGCCAATTCCCTTTCGTAAATGTCCAGGCTATGAGCACGGTCAATGGAAAGGGCGGCCCCGACCGCTTTGGGGATGTGGCTTGAGACCGTACTCGTCTGAGGCGGAATATTCAGTTTTTTACTTCCGATCACCTTATGGCGGCCGCCGCTGATCGGATCCTCAGACGATGCTACAAAAGACAGCGCCATATCATAGAGCGGAGTTGTCCCGGGAATTTGACGCGACCGTTCCAGGAAAAAAGCACCGCTTCGATAATGTAAAAAAGCCATGTTGGTGTAAGGAAACACTTTGCCGAATACGGCATTGCCTTCATGACCCGCACTACCGATAGTATAAAAACATTTTCCTTCATCTTTTAATAGCCTTGATCTCAGGTCCATGTGGCGACTCAACACCTGTGATTCAAAAAGAGATATTAGTTCTGACGGACGAATATGGGTGCCAGACAAGGATAAACTCATATTTGCGGGCGGTAGGTTCCCCTCTTTCACAAACTGCGTGAAGTTCCGGTCAATGACTTCGGCTCGGTTAAATAATGACATCGTTAAAATGTGTTCGCGTGTTCATGTGTGAAAGTTAAAACACTTAATCACCATCACACTTTAACACATTAACACTTAAATCAGGCCATGGTCAGCAAATGAATAAACTTCATTGCCGGCGATGATGAGATGATCGTGAATTGATACATCAATGGCCTTTGCGGCTATTTCTTCAGACTCTCCAGTTTGCCTTTGAATTCCCGCAGTTCCCGTACATTACCCAATTCAATTTCACCTGAATCCCATTTCAGTTTGAAATCATCTTCGGAATCGGAACCACCTTGTTTTTGATA
>JYMV01016276.1_pt1 | contig 11012 bp, 3 predicted proteins | sample 338911 | NCBI WGS metagenome assembly JYMV01 (sample SAMN03354496, study PRJNA234377) | hydrothermal vent metagenome | biome: Deep sea; feature: Hydrothermal plumes at the Eastern Lau Spreading Center, Western Pacific Ocean; material: Seawater | place: Tonga | collected 2009 | depth 2000 m m
CAAGCCAGACCGGCGCCCGGCAGAAGGTCGACAAAGTAGTGCTGTTTGGTCCACAGCGCACTGATGGCAATCAACACTGGAAATGCCCATGGCCACAGCCCGAGGGAGGGGGCATTGGCGACCAGATGGAAGGCGGTCAGGGTTGCGACCGAAACGTGCATGCTGGGGAAACAATTGGTATTATCATCAAAGGACTGCACGAATTTCATGAAACGGACACTCAAGGTGTCCAGTTCACCATAATCTCGCCACTCGGGCGGTGTCTCGACCGGATACCAGCGGAAGAAGGCCATCTGCATGAACAGCAGGAAAAAGAACGACATCGCGGTGTAATTGTACTGCCGCATATCATCAATCGTCACCACGGTGAGGACAATGATTGGGTAATAAAGCCCCGAATAAATCCACACCCAGCCCGGCTTCAGGGTGAACAGTCTGTCGATTTTCATATCGAATCTGCGCGCCGGCTTGATCATGTGATTCTGCGTCCAGAAGTAGAATTGGTAGACACCGACTATCAAAATGATAGTCATCAAAAACATGATGGCGAGGTCCTTCGGCGGCATCATCAGTTGTGGGTGTCGGCACGCAGGAATTGAGCCTTTTCCCCCATTCTTGATGCCATTATTGGTTTTTGAGTCGATAACCATAGGGAATAGAGTACCCTGAGTTTTTCATCATCCCAGAGATAGGTGACCGAAACTTCTTTTTCACAGCGGTGGGGTTTGGTGACCATGAGGGTACGTGCAGTCTTACTCACGATGATTTTCCTCTCCTCGGGAATCATCTTCCCAGCACTGCAAGTTCATTCTGTAAGTGCAGCCCAGGTGAGCCATTTCGGCAACACCGGATTTCCCGCCACCGTCAACGTTTCCTTTGCCGCCGCCGGCTATGATTCGACCACCAATATCACCATCGGCCAGAATGCGGTTGTGGGTTCAGCCTCCTTTGATGTGCGTGGCTTGCCTAATGCAAATGGCGAGAGCCCATTCACCATCGGCGTCGATATCGGCGATGATGGTGACCTCGAGTGGGGATGGGGTGGCCCGGGGAACGGCACCTTCGGCCAATTAACCGAGTTCTCCAACGGCTGGGGCCAGATTGGCGTCAACCTCTCAAGTGGCACAAGCACCGCCTATTCGATTCGCCTTCCAGCAGATGCCTTCGTCAACTCAGCGACCGTCAATTTCTCAACCCTGAGCCAAATCACCATTTCGGGCAATGACGTGCGTGATGCCTACCTGCACAAGCCCAATCCCACATGGGGCAATGTGACCCATAAGGATTGCAATTACGGTGATTCCAACCTTACCCGGGTCGGTAAGAGCGAGTGGGCGAATTGGCACATCTACCGCGGCGTCTACTGGTTCAATATGTCGCAATTACCGGCGGTAACTGTACTCGATGCGAATCTGTCGTTCTGGGTCGAGGACGGGGTCAACCATGCCACCAGTGGCCAGACCGTGACCGCAAACCATACCTACACCTTGTATCCCTTGCTAAAGGATTGGGAAGAAGGACAGGAAGACAATTTACCCGTACAGGCCGGCCCAGGGGTGACTTGGAATAACGCCATCGATAACCTCACTGGCAGTGATTATGCGTGGGCGACTGCTGGTGCCGGAGGGACGACTGACCGCGGTAGTGCGGTTGCTGTGGTTACTGACAGCCCGGCCAATCTCGAGCAGAATTGGCTAGATTTCCATACCCAGAACCTCACTTCTTTGGTGCAGGCATGGGTCAATGGTAGTACCACCAATAACGGTCTGTTGATGACCGGCGATGAGAATACCAACAAGCCGGATGGCTCGGTTCTCTCTATCATGGGGAGCAAAAATGCCACCCATGGCCCTCGTTTGGTGGTGACCTTTGAGGGCAGTGACAACATCACCGCAGGCTTCGACCTCGGTGATGATGGAAGTATGGAGTGGAATCATTCGGGCAATCTCAGCAGTGGCACCATCAGCCCTGACCTCGCCACGGTCATCAATTCCTATCTGGCCAATGCAACTCTGTCCTTCACCGATGCATGGGGTAATGACTTCGTCGATATACCCCTCAATATCACCGGCAATGCGACCTTGGTGCTCAGCAATCTCAACCTAAGTTATGATTGGAACCCAACCGTCGCAATCACTCCGACCGGTGATTTGGCCAATGAAATAAACCAACACCTGGCAAACCTGACAGCCGATGTGACCGGCAATGTCAGCATCTTCATCAACGTCACCAGCGGAAGTGCTGGAGTGGTCGAGTTATCCAATCTGCAGATAAATACCGGTAACCGACCACCCTCAATCGGTGCAATCGGTCTGCCCAGCGAGACCATTGTACCAGATGGACAATCCTATACGGTCTCACTTGAGGTCACCTGTTACCAAGGCTTGAGCAACCTCTCATGGGTTGCTCTGACCCCGCAATTACAGAATTCACCCACCCGTCCGGTACTATTCTATTCGCTCGCCAACAGCAGTACATGGCTGAACAATCCGGGCGGGCTGGTCGCCAATCTGAGCGGGAACTGGCAGGAATTGAATGGCGATACCGCGCTGATGCAGTGGGACTTGAGCGCCGATTGGGCCTGGCCGGTCGAGAAGGATGTGGTATGGTTGGCGCAGGTCGGCACCATAGATACGCTGAATTCCGACCGCACCTCAAGCGCCACCACCGACCACGAGCGGCGGGTCGAAATCGCCTCGTTCAATCTGTGGGATGAGAGTGCACCCAGCGATGGTGGCCCCGAGGTCTTTGCCGATGAATGGGTCGCGGGTGGCGACCAATTGCGCATCAGCGGGACGGTGAATTTCCTCAACCTGAGTGCTCACCCGAGCCCGGGAGAGGTGATGGTCGAATTGGTGAATCTAAGCGGCAATGCTAGTGTGGTGCAGAACGGAGTCTTTTCGATCAATGCCACCGCACCGAATGTGAACCACTACGACGGCTTCACCGTCGGCGCGGTGATTCAAGGAATTTATGATGCCACTCCACCCGGATTTGCCGAGCGCGATTTCCGTATTGATGCAACCTCTGCCGGACTACAAGTGCATTCACCGGTCGGGGCGAGGGTAATTCCTGAACCACAGCAATTATTCAATATCTCGATCGCCGATACCATCGGACTGGATGACGGCTCACTGGTTCTGCGCTGGTGGGTAGAGTCGACCAATGATGGAAATGGCGATGGGGTAGCTCAAGCGGGAGAGTATTCCACCAGTCCACTTGTGCGGCAAGGGACGAGCGATTTCTTCCATACAACCTATGATGATACCAACAATGTGCACGGCCAGAACGTCTCATTATTCGTCGACGGCTATGATCTGGCAGGCAATTCTTTCGCCGGTGGCCAAGCCGGAATAGCGGCTGACCTCCTCCACTATATCTCGCTGGTGAGCACCCCGACCACGCTGACTGATTCCACCTTGGAGATGCCGGGAGGGATGGCGCTGATTCCCGATAATACGGTGTGGTTGAACCTCAGCCTGAATGATGAGAACTGGTTGGAGGACCTCGAGGAGGTCATCGTCGCTTTCGGCCAGGGTGACGAACTCATCTGGTCAGCGGAAAACGCTACGGTATTGCTTGCCAACAATCCTGAAATCAGTGTCGAATCATTCACCTTGACCGAATTGAGCCCGAACGGGTCGTCTGACCCGAGCGGTCATGGGCAAGAGATTTTCATGAATATCTCATTCTCCGTCAGCGCCTTTTATTCTCCCACCTTCGATCAGGGACAATTCACCCTCCGAGTAACCGACTCATCGGGAATTGTGGTAATAGCAACCGGCCATAATTGGTATCTCGACGCCGATATCCATTTGGCTGAATTCTCGATTACTCGCGCCGACGACCCGATGATGTCGCCTCTGCACAACGACAGTTATGTCATCCAAGGCCAGCGCTTGTTATTCAGCGGCCGAGTGACCTATGTCGCAGGTGACCTTGCCCCTCCGGCATTCTCGCATGTGCTCTCCTTGCAGGTGCCACTAGATTCACCACTGGTCATCAGCATCGATGAGAATGGCTATTTCTCCGCCACCATGGACGCCCTCGGCAGTGGCCTTTACCAAGTCAATATCAATGTCATCATCGGCCCCGGTCAAGTCGTGCCCGCACCTTCGCCAATGCGTATCCAAGTAGACGATCAGCCGCCGGCACTGGTTGGCTCAGAACCTGATTTCATCGCTGTCAATAGCACCTATTTCATCCTCAAGGTGAATATTCAGGAGAACGGTGCTGGCCTCTCCGGTGACGATTTGGGAGTGTTCTGTCAAATCAGCCGTGGTATTGTCACCACCGGTGAGCAATTCCAAGCCAATGCCACCTTACTGCTCTCCGGTCAGGTCTCGAGTTATCTGGTAAACCTTTCCTTCCCACTCATCTCAGCCGATGAATCTCTTGATTGCTGGTTGGAAGTCAGTGACCTAGCCGGTAACAACATCAGTGGGCAAGGCTCGGCCGCAAGTTGGCCACTGAGTATTCCCGCGGTAGAGACCCGCCCTGACCTAATTGCCACAGACATCACCATCTCACCAACTGAACCGACTTTGGGGATTGCCACGATGGTCAATTTCACCGTCATCAATATCGGTAACCAAACCGAGGAGTTGTTCTGGGTCAGTTTGAGCACAGTGGTCGACCACGAAGGGGAGTTCCTGTATGAAGAGGTCGCCAATACTTCGACTAGGCTGGTGAACGGGGAGACCTCAACCACCATTTCCCTGACCTGGAACCCGGATTGGGAGGGGGATTTCGACCTCATCATCACCGTCGACTCTACTGGGATTCTCGCTGAGAGAGATGAGAATAACAGTTTCATTCTGCCGGTTTCAGTAGGCCCGCCCGAGCAACCGGGCGGTTTCTTTTCATCGCAGGCTGGACTATTCTTTGGTGGTGGTGTGGTATTCCTACTGATAGCGGCGGGAATCTTCCTAGCGTTGAGATTGCGAGAAGATGAGGGCGAATACGATGATTGGGAAGACGGGAAGGAAGACCGCTTTGAGGGTGAGGAAGTGACCAACTTTGAGGACTTCAACGATGATGTTGTTGACGAGCAGGATTACCCGACTTGGCGAGAGGATGATGGCTACCTGTGGCGAGAGTTGCCCGATGGCACAAATCAGTGGTGGGATGAAGAAGGGCAATCTTGGAACGACTACCAAGCGTGAACTTGGAATGGTTTCCAGCCCCATATACTAACAAAGTGAATCGGTTACCTTCACAAGTTCTCTGGCAATACCGACCTCGCCCATCGAATGCCCCGAATCAGCAACGATGACCAGATTACTGTCGGGCAGGGCTTTGGCCAACTCCCAGGCACTGCGAACCGGGCAGACGACATCGTAGCGACCTTGAACAATGGTGGTCGGGATATGCTGTATCTTGTCGACATTGTTGAGGATATGGTCATCCTCAACGAAAATCGCATTGATGAAATAATGGCATTCGATTCGGGCAAAGGCGACCGCGAAATCGAGGTCTTCAGCCATTTCAAGATATTCCGGGTCGGGAAATAACTTGCTGGTCGCCATCTCCCAGCGAGTCCATTGCTGGGCTGCAGCCCTACGGATTTCTCCATCTTCACTGGTAAGTCGGCGATGGTAAGCGCTCACCAGGTCACCTCTTTCGTCCTCGGGGATGTGCTCACGGAAGGGCTCAAAGGCGTCGGGGAAGATATTGCTGGCACCATCTTGGTAGAACCACTGCAACTCACTTTTCCGACACATGAAGATTCCTCGCAGGATGAGGCTGCGCGCCCGGCTAGGATGATTCTGGGCATAGATGAGGGAGAGGGTCGAGCCCCATGAACCACCGAAGACGTGCCAGGCCTCGATACCCAGGTGCTGTCGTAAGGCCTCGATATCGGCTACTGAGGCTTGGGTATTATTTTCCTCTAGTTCGGCATATGGGGTTGAACTTCCACACCCGCGCTGGTCGAACTGGATGATGTCGTAGGCCGAGGGGTCGAAATATTGTCGATAGGCGGGTTGGCTTCCTCCTCCGGGGCCACCGTGGATGACGATGACCGGGATACCATCGGGATTTCCGGCGCGCTCCCAGGCGATGGTGTGCAGGTCGCTGACCTCTAACATCCCGGTGGTATGAGCCTCAATCTCAGGATAGAGAACCTCTTCAAGCGTCTGTTCGCCAAAGGACATACCAGCCCCATTTGCCAATCGACCAAGTGCCTTTCGACAGCCTCGTCTGGATTAATTAGTGGGGTGGTCAGCGCAAAGGGATGAGCAGGCGAAAACCGGTCGAGGTCTTCGATGACTGGGCCAAGCAAGGTAAAGACGAGGGGATGGAGAGTGGCCATGCCGCGGCGGTCGGAGAGATGCTGGCTCTGGCATTATCTCACGTTGCCGAACTGGGCAAGGAGTTCTCCGCCATCGATGCTGGTTGCGGCAATGGCTGGGTGGTGCGAGACCTAGCGATGATGCCGTTATGCCGGCGAGCAATCGGGGTCGACGGTGCCGAATCGATGATAAAAAAGGCCAAGGAAATCGACCCTGATGGCGAATATCACCATGCCGACCTGCAAGAATGGCGACCGGAGAATCCTGTCGACCTGGTGCATTCGATGGAGGTGTTCTACTATGTCGAAGACACCAATTCTTTGCTCATCCATATCGCCGCCTGGCTCAAGCCCGACGGGTATCTCATCTTCGGCGTCGACCGCTACACCGAGAATCCCGAGAGCCATGACTGGGATGACCAGGTAGGATGTTTCATGGCCTTGCTGAGCGAAGATGAGTGGTCGAAAGTGGTTACCGATGCCGGTTTTTCAATTATCAAGAGATGGCGAGCGGCGCCAGACCCGAGTCGTGATTGGCCAGGGACTCTGGCCTTCCTGTGCATCAACGAAGGCCACTAAGATACGCCTTCAGGCACGGCCTTCGTCACTATGCCTAGTGGTTCACCTTGGGGGCCACATAATCTGATGCCACTGTAATAATACGGGCAGGTACGACAGATCTCACCCTGCTCCTTTGGCAGTCGCTCGGGCTCATCATGAGGGTTGAGTTTCATATCGACCATCTGCTCCAGCAGTTCGCCGAAATCGAGTTTGGCCTGCGTCAGTTCAGCCTCACTCATCACTACCATTCGCCCACTGGCCGAGGCCTGAATCGCAGGCGGCAGTACCTTGCGGCGTTCTTTCTGTGGCAGTCTGGACTGCGACCTTTCCAACACTATGGTATAGAGTGCCAATTGCAGGCGATGCTTATCGAGCAATTCCTGCTCAAGGTGACTTTGCACCATGGTCGAGAAAGGCTTTGCGACAGGATGTTGCAACTCGTGTCCCTTGGTCGGGTCGTCTTCATCGAAGGGCTGGCCACAACCCTCGGTCTTCAGGTCTACCACCTGTAAGGTCGGACCTTCATCGCCATCATAGGCCAAGGCCAGGTCGATACGACCATCGAAGGAGACTTGGATTTCATCGATATCGGCTAATTCCACCTCACCAGCGACCGCCCATCGAGTGATTCTACGACCATCGGCACCGACACCCACGGTCAGGTGGAAGGGTAATTCGGTGCGCAACCCGACCACTTTCTGGCCATCGAACTCCTCACCTCCGCACATCTTGCCCAAGCGGCCATCTTCCTGAATCTGTGCCAGCACCGCGAGTCGCTGCCCAGTGATGGCACGGTCGGCACCTGCGGGCAGTAATTCATCGAGTACCTGCTCGATGACATCTTTCTCAAGAAGTCGGCTGGATTGGGAATGTGACCACAGTTGGTCAAGACCCGTCAATTCCCCATCATCGGCCGGGTTGGCGATTCCGACTTCCACCAAGCGGTGGAATAGAGAACCAAGGGTTGCGGCATCGGGCAGGCCAACCACACCGATCGAACCAGCCACACCACCAGCCACACCACCAGCCATACCACCAGCCCCAGCATCACCGCTGGTGGCGTCCACGCCGTCGACATCGATGTCGTCAATCTGACCGAGTAACATCGGTTCGGTCGACCATCCTCGCACATCGCCTAACCATAGTCGGCGGGTACAGGCAAAACTCAGGTCGAGGCGGTGCGGGGCGAGGGATAATTTGAGTGAGCGCGGGGTCGGACGTTTCTCCAATCCTACATTCTTACCCTTAGCAGCAGAACCATTTTTCAGATGCTCGGACATCTCTTTCTTTACCGATTGTCGGCTCTTTCGGGCAGTAAAACAACCGGGGTCATGAATTATCGTCAGGTTTTCCAGTGGGGCTCGACCGAGATGCGGTTGAACATAGATTTTGGTGGCATTGAGTTGTAATTTCCACGATTTGGTGGCGACGGCTAAGTCTTCGCCCACCTTGTCGGTCGACATCGCCCAAGGTGACTCTTCATCACCATCCGCATGGGCTGAATAACGTAGTGCTTCAAGCCACATTTGACCCATGCTCGGCATTCGCGACACCTGTCGTTTGAGATGTAAAGTGCCATCTGCAGAACAGGAGGAACCTTCCGGTGCGCCGACCATTATCAGGTGGTTTTCAACCCTGGTCAGAGCTACGTAGAACAAGCGGCGGCGCTCGGCCGCAGTTTGGGCATCGAGCAACGCTTTAGCCAATTCCCAAGTTCCCGAAAGTGGTGCTTCAACATGGCGCCATGGCCGTGCATTGACTGCGAGAAGTTCCGGAGTGACGACCACGCTGGACTGTTTCTCGATGGACGAGGAATAATGACCTTCGTGGAACAGGCCGGCAAGTACTACCACCTTTGCTTCCAGGCCCTTGGCCGAATGAATCGTCATCACCCGTACCGCGCCGGTAGGAGGTGTTGCCTTGCTCTCCAACGCTCCCTCATTTTGGTTCGCCAATATCGAGACCGAATCGGCAAGCAATTCGGCATCGCCACCGACCTGTTCGCGCAATTCTTCGACCAGTTGGATGAACTGCTCGCCATCCTGAACTGAATCCAGGCTTGGGTGAACGAGGAGTATGTCTCCCGCTTCAATCGCGGTGGTCAGTGCGGTGATTATATGGCCGCGATTGGCCAACTGCCTCAGGCGCTCCAGCAATCTGTGTTGCTCGGTTGTCGGGGCGATTACTGCTAGGCGTGCTAACCAGTCGGAATTGGCTTTGACACCCTTGCCGTTGAACAACAGTTCCAATTGAGAATCGCTCATCCCTACAAGACTGCCACGGGCGAATGCCGCGGCGTGATGGCGGGAATGAGGGCGAGCGAGGAACTGCAGGAGGAGGTTCAATTCGCGTACTACCGGCCGCATGAACAAGGCGCCCTGACGGTCGGCCTGCGCCGGAACTCCCCACGCCTGCAAACGGCGCAGTAGGTCGGTGACGTGCTTTCGCCGTGGCAAGAGAATGAGAATATCCTCAGGCTTGACCGCATCACCGCCAGAAATTTCACTCCATACCGCTTCATTATCCTCAGCGACCCCGCGTAATCGCAAAGGTAGGCCATTTACCAGTGCATATAGGCGGGCGGCGATCATTTCGTTTTCCCGCTCGTGCGGCTTTGCACGCTCACCGATGGAGAAAGGGTCGAGATATTGCTCGAGGTCGGTACTCACCTCACCTTCACCGGCGGGCACGGTTGCCAGCCATTCGATTCGACCGCGGCGGGGCGTCTCGCCAGTCTGTGGCGGTGGTGAATTAAGCGGCTGAGAGCGGGCGTGCCAAGTTCCCGGCAACAGGTCATGGCACGGGGCGAAAACATCGATGAACCAATTATTCAGCGTCGCCAACACATTCGGTGCGGTACGGAAATTAGTCGTCAAGTCGATATGGCCAAGGGCTCGCTCCTGCTTGATTGCATCTGAGAGAACAGTTTGTTCATCATCACCGATATCGATGCGAATCCATTCCTCATCGCTACCTTTTACCCCGCCACGTAACTCCGTTGCCTCGACAAATGTACCACCTGCCCCACCCCCACCGGCGACCGGTCGAGGGTCGCGAATCTTGTCGGTGCGCCGATATGCGGCTAGGCGTGTCTCGACATCATCCTCACGCTCATTCGCCTCTTTGATGGCATTTATTGCCCTCTCCATCACCGTCACCTGAGCCTGACGGAAGCGGTAGATGCTCTGTTTCACATCACCTACCAGGCAGATGGTCGGGTCCCACGGCCCTTCGGGTGGTGATGGTTCACCGGATTCGAGTTTACGCCTGCCCCACAGTCGTGACAATAAGCGGAATTGTTGTGGGTTGGTGTCTTGATATTCATCGATGATGAAGGCTCGATATCGGCGCCTCAATCGGGCAAGGTGATCGTAGCGGCGCTCAAGATCAAGGCGCGCCAATTCACCGTCTTTTCCGGCTGGTGCCACAGCCAGCGCACGCAGGACATGCTCGTCTAGCCAAGGACGCTGGCCAAGATTATCCAATTCTGCAACCATCGTACTGGGATACCAATTTCGACATACGTCGGGACAACGAGCCAGCAATAAGTCCTCAGCATATCTCTGCATATCACTGTGGTCGTAAACCCCCTCACTCAATTTGATATGACTGAGAATCGACAACACGCCGCGCTGTAGGGTGAACAGGTCACCCAGCACTGTTGCCTGTAATTGCGATGGCATTCTGGTGTGATTATCATCCATATGCCGCGGCATGGGGGTTTCGATATCGGAGGGTAGATTGGCTCCGTCAACGGGCAAGGACACAATTTCCAGAGTCGGGTGTAGCAGGAAGGCCATTCGTCCAAATTGTCGGGCGGCACGCCCGGTGGTCGTAGCCAAAAGGGAGCGGAAAACCTGAGCCGCTGACTCGGCCTTATCTTTGGCAGATTGACGGTCAGCCTCTGCCACTTCACCCCAGGGTTTCAGCCCACTTACCCAACCTCCATCACCTCTGCCATCCGGTAAAAGGGCAGTGGGAAGGGCAGTGGGAATCGCATTGTCGTACTGCGCTTTGGACATCGAAGCCCACGACACATGGTGGATCCACTGGAGGATTTCCCACGCGCCTTCAGGGAGGTCCTCTTTTACCATGAAGTCAAGATGAGAGATACGATTATCCCCGCCCAGACTGTCATCCAGGCCCAATTTCACCGACT